>JGI1358J11329_10001578_pt1 | contig 18572 bp, 19 predicted proteins | sample Subgroupgradi54m_FD_11329 | JGI IMG/M metagenome (IMG submission 11329)
TAGATTGACAAAATTAAGGAGGAAATTTAATTTTTTATAAAAATTGTATTTAGGCACAGTTCTTGAGGCTATTTTAGTAGATATAATGTTAAGCACAAAAGGAGGGTTCAACATGAACCGATTAACAGAAAAAAAAGGATTTACGCTCGTTGAAGTAATGATCGTAGTTGCGATCATTGGTCTTCTCGCTGCGATTGCAATTCCTAACTTGCTTCGTGCAAGGGTGAATGCTAATGACGGTGCAGTGAAGGGCGATTTGAGAGCTTTCAGCACAGCTTCTGAAAGCTACAGAGCAGCTCAAAGTCCACCGGCTTATGCAACTGCTGTTGGGTCTTTGACCAGTGCCAGTCCACCTTACTTGGATTCTTCATGGGGTGACACTGTAACGAAACACGGACACACCTTGGCTTATGCAACGACAGCCGCAGGTTACACAGTCACAGCCGCTTCACAAACCAGTGCTTCGGCTTCGAATTACTGCGTTGACCACACGGGTGTTCTACGAACAGGTTCGACAGTTAGTGGCGGTGCTTGCGATACAGCAAACGCTGCTGTTAGCTGATTGATTTTGCTTAACAACCTACCCATTCATCTCAAAAATGAGTGGGTAGGTTTTTTATTTTTATCCCTTTCTAAATCGGCCTTCTAAGAACAATCCTAACGAAAACGAAAGATGGGCAACATTCAAAACATCGCAGATCGAACAAAGTTTCTTGTAGCAGCATTTTTCTTATTTCTTTCAATTCTTTTTATTTACCATCCTTCTTTTCATTTTGATTTCATTGGTTTAGACGACAACGATTTCATCGTCCGAAATCCTGATATTAAAGGCTTTACCTTTGATTGTGTTTGGCGGCTTTTAACCCGCCCCTATCTTACTTTATACATTCCCGTCACAATGCTTTCCTATTTTGTAGATTACCAATTATGGTATCTCACAGCATTTGGGTTTCGTTTTACAAACGTTGTGATTCATTTTTTAAATAGCCTGCTTGTTTTGATATGGGTAAAAAAACTGACTAAAAATTTCTTGATCGGTTGTAGCAGCGCATTTATTTTTGCCGTTCATCCCATTCAGATTGAGTCCGTTGCTTGGATTGCTGAGCGGAAAAATGTGCTTTCAACTTTTTTCTTTTTCCCGGCGCTCATTTTTTATTGGAATGCAGCCAAACAAAGCGTAACGGCAACGGAAGAGCGTAAATGGCTCTTTTTTTCACTTTTGGCCTATGTGTTGGCGCTGCTATCAAAACCCAGCGTTATCATTTTCTTCCCAATGATTTTCGCGATAAATTATTTTCTCTGCGATGGATCACATCGCCTAAACAAACGATGGTGGTTTTATGGAGCTGTTCTCGCTATGTCTGCTTTGGCGGGTTTTATGACCGTCAAAGGAACAGCTGCAGAAGTAGAGCGATATGCGTATCATGGAAATTCCTTCTGGGTAACACTATTTGTGATGCTCACTGTTTTTTGGCGATATGCTGAACTGTTATTTTTCCCGTTCCACCAAAATATTCTTTATTCTTCTCCGGCTTATTTCTCTTTTTTACAACCGCCAGTTTTGTTGTCAGCCGTTGCGCTAATTTTATTTTTTACGGTGGTCGTGTTTTTTAGAAAGCGTAAACCATTAATTTCCTTTTGGTTAAGTTGGTTTTTCATAGCTTTGTTGCCCGTATCTAATATAGTTGCGCCTCTTCCGAGTATTATGAACGACCGCTATTTATATGTTCCAATGGTTGGTTTTTTTACCGCCTTTTTTCTCTTTTTGAGAGAAATATTTCCACGCTTTATATTTGATGACAGTAACCACCGAGGTCAGGTTAGTACGGCAGTTTGCATTGCAATGCTGGCGATTCCTTTTATGGTGCTGACGACTCAACGACTGCCTGATTGGAAGGATGCAACATCATTGTGGGAGGCTGCGTTCAAACAATCTCCTAGAAAGGATCCACGAATTTTTTATTTCGCAGCGATAAACGAAATTGATCGCGGCAACTATCAGCGTGCCATTCTTTTTCTTAAGGAATCTTTGGCAACTGATCCTACGATTGATACTCGTCTAGCTTTGGGAACGGCTTATGTCGCTGCTGGGAAGTTTGACGAAGCTGAGCCGGAATTGAAAAAAGTAATTGAACTAGACCCTAAACGGGCAGGGGCGCATGATCAGTTGGGCGTTGCTTACCGGAATGAGCATCGTTATGAAGAGTCAGAAAAGGCATTTAAAAAGGCTCTTACAATTGCTCCTCGAAGTGCAATCATCCATAATAATTATGCGCTTTTACTTATGGATCAGGAGCGATCCGACGATGCCCGCAAGGAATGGGAATACGCATTGAAATTAGATCCAGATTGTCATTTTGCCCTAAGGAACCTTGCCTGGTTTCATTTTATGCGAAACGAATTTGAACCTGCTGCTTTTTATGTGGTTCGTTATTTAAGGCGAGATCCTCATGACCGCCAAATGCGCAATTTAGCTAAAACCATACAAGACCACCTAGATCAGGCGGAGCAAAAACAACAATGAACAGCGCTCGACAGATTTTTATTTTGGAGGCGTAGGCTTGTTATCTAATTTTTCCATCAGATTCGGTACCAAACGTTTTAAATGTGATATTTTTTTAGTTGGGCTGCTTGTTTTAGCTGCTGTTCTGATTTTTACCCATCTAGGTTCTGTCTATCTCTGGGAAGATGAAGCAGAAACTGCTTTAGTTGCAAAAACCATTTGGACCAACGGTATTCCCAAGATCACAGATGGCATTAACTATTTTTATCAAGAACAAGGCAAACGAGTTGGCATGGGAGATGTTTGGGCCTGGACCCCTTGGCTTCAATTTTATATTACCTCATGTTTTTTGAAACTCTTTGGATCTAACGCTTGGGCAGCACGATTTCCGTTTGCTCTTTTTGGTTTTTTAACAATTCCACTTTTTTTTCAAACTGTAAAACAAGTTTTTGATCTCCAAGTAGCTCGATTGTCATCGCTGCTCCTGGTTTGTTCGGTTCCGTTTCTTCTCTACACGAGACAGTGCCGATATTATTCGTTAGTTATTTTTATTACTTTGTGGGCCATTCATGCGCTTTTGGGAATGGGCCAGGGAAGAGCCAAAAGCAGCCTATCGCTTTTTGCAGCTCTTTTTTTCTTATTTCACGCAAATTATATTGCTTGGTTTGGGCTGTGTTTTTCTATCGCCGTCTATGCATTTTTTCCGAATACCGAAACGAGAGTTCGGAGGAGCATTTTAAAGACTCTATTCTTAAGCGCTCTTGTAAATGCCCCATGGTTTTTACTATTTAAACCCCTTCATGAAAAAACGGGAGGGCTAGATGGAAGACTTGTTTTAGAAAGTTTACTCTTTTCCATAGAAGGCCTTAATCACTATGTAGCTCCTTTTTTGTTGTTTCTCCTGATTCCTCCTGCACTTCATTTTTTGTCTAAACGGGATCAAGTCACTGTTCTGTCAGACAGTCAAAAACGGTGGATTTTATTTTTTTTAGTTCTCGTGGCGTCCACAATTGCATTTTCTGTTTTAGGTCCCGCGAGAGTTTTCCGCTATTTGGTGGGAATTGTTCCGGTCGTCATTCTTTTATTGTCTTTGGTGCTTATCCGCTTATGGAATAGAAGCAGGTTTTTGGGCTTAGTTGTTGTTGGTTTAGTGATTTTCACTAATTTTTTTAACGTTCTTCTTTCTAAAGGTGTTTCGGCTGAATTCCCGGCATTTTCTGAACGGTTTAAAGGTAAGTTTGATACCCCCTTCGTTTCTTATCTAGGAGAGCTTACGCACCCTCCAAGGGGGTCTACTTATGCCATTGTTAACTATCTCAACAGACATAGTTTCCCTAAGGATTTGGTCATTGTGACTTATGGAGACCTTCCAATTATGTTCTATACGAGTCTAAGGGTGATTGGGGGACTATCATTTGAAGCGTTGGGTGAGGCAAAAAATGCCGATTGGGTGATTCCAAGGAGAGTGTTAATTTCTGATGAAGATGCCAAGATAATGATTTATCTTTTAGACAACTTGGCTTGGGACCGATATGAAAAGATTGAACTTCCACAGACTGATTTCCCATGGGAGTATATTCCGGAGCCCAATGCTCATCAATTTCATAGCCTTGGTTTAAGTCCCGATTGGAAGATCCAGATTTATCGAAAATTAAAATCCAACGAACCTTCCCGAACACCTGACCCTCCAAATCTCTTCTATGTGAACCCAATGCACAAGTCAATTTTAGGTGCTCAGAATTTCAAGCGGGAAGTTGTGCATTATCTACTTTGGCTCAAGGAGCATTCACCAAAATGAAACTTAAGTTGCGATTGCTTCTCTTTTTTGTTCTTTCTATTTTTGCTTTCGCAGTTGTTTACTATATCAGCAAGACATTCTTTCAAAGCCAAATGATGGTGCAGTTCATTTGGAATATCAATACGTTTCGGGGAATGTTCGCACATCTTCCAAAAAACCTGCCTAAAGAACATATCATTGGGTCCTACGCTTTCGCGTTTAAAGATTATTATATGCATTTACCTAGAACGGTTTCACAAAATGCAACCTATTACTCGTTTTTTCTAGGTTTCTTGGGAGCGGCTTCTGTTTTGTGTTATCCGTTCAAACAGAATGGAAAATTGAAAGCGGTCGTTACCCACAGCATCATCATCGCTTTAGGTTTGGGCGTTCGCCTTTTTTTTGCCTACCATACAACGGGCAATCACGACATGGTCTCTTGGTATATCGATAAGAGTGTTTTGGAAGAGGGGAAAAATATTTTTGCGGTAACGGATCGCTATAATTATTCAACATTTTGGCTGTCGACTCTGAAATTTCTGATGAAAATCAATCACTTTTTACCTCAATTTCCATTTATGTTTATTGTGAGAGCTTTTCTTACTTTGGTTGATTTTATTTCATTATGGTTTGTGATTAAAATTGCAAAACTTATTGGTTTTTCGGGACAAAAGGCCGGCGCGCTCTTTTTTTTAAATCCAGTCACAATTATTATTTCCGGGTATCATGGCCAATTCGACAATATCCCCGTCTTATTTTTACTGGTAGCAATTTATTTATTCGTTTTGTATGAACGAAAAACTACCTATTTTTCTTGGTTTTTAGTGACGCTTGGAGTCATAGCAAAGCACGAAATCCTACAGCAATCGTTGATTCTCTTGAGATGGATGAAACGATCCAATGTCCAAGTTTTCGCCTTATTTCTATTAACGGTTTCTTTGTTCCTCCTGTGTTTTGTACCTTATTGGAAAGAAGGGTCTGTCAGAATTTTAGAGAATGTTTTTCGATATGGTGGGATTTCGAGGCCTTATGGTTTAGCCATGTTCGATATCCATCCTGTGGTTGCTCAATTACATAAGTACCTCTTCATAGGATTGTTGCTTGTTTGGCCTTTTTATTTTAAAACTAAGCATTTGTGGAGTTCCTCCTTAATTGGAATGTTGCTTTTTTTAGTTTTTACATCTGGGGTAAGTGCGCAGCAATTTGTGCTTCCAATCGCATTGGCTGCACTGCAGCCTTCAATTGGTTTTTACTTGTTTAGTTTTGTCACGTCGCTATTTTTACTTGGAAATATTGACGAGTTAAAAATGGTCTGTTTTGAATTTGTGGGATGGAACTCAGTATGGCTTGCTGTTTTCATATGGTTCATTTTAGAAGTCAGAAAATCAGTTTTTGAGAATCGCGCGCATCGCTTGCTTTTTCAAAAAGACAGAATATAATTAACATTATGCACTCCTTTTTTATTGTATTTTTACGATATGATTAACGGGAAAAAAGTGATCGTGGTTTTACCCGCCTATAACGCCGAGAAAACCCTTGTGCGCACCGTTAAAGAAATTCCATTCGGCGCGGCGGATCAGATTCTTTTAGTAGACGATAAGAGCAGCGATAAAACAGTTGCCATCGCTAAGCGATTGGGCCTTGAGGTTTTTCTCCATAACGAAAATCTCGGTTACGGAGGCAATCAAAAGACTTGCTATAAAGAAGCGCTTGCTCGCGATGCAGATGTGATTGTGATGCTTCACCCTGACTACCAGTATGAACCAAGGTTGATTCTTGCTATGGTTGCTCCTATTTGCTACGGAGTTTATGATGTTATGTTAGGTTCCCGGATTATAGGGCGCGGAGCTCTTTTGGGCGGAATGCCGAAGGTAAAATATGTTGTAAATCGCATGCTTACTCTTTTTCAAAATTTATTCCTGGGGGCCAAACTGACCGAATATCATACCGGTTACAGAGCATTTCACCGTAAAGTGCTCGAAACAATTCCTTATCAGCGCAATTCAGATGATTTCATATTTGATAATCAAGTTCTTGCGCAAATTATCTTATTCAGATTTAAAATTGGAGAGTTATCATGCCCAACAAAATATTTTGCAGAAGCCTCTTCCATTGGATGGGGGAGGGGGATTCGGTATGCTTTGGGGTGCGTTTGGACAACTCTGCAGTTTGTCCTTGAAAAGGCTCGTCTTGCTCGCTTTTCAATTTTCCAGCGGGATTTATGACTATTGCGCTAATCTGGGTTCTTAAGTTTTTATTGGCTTTTTAGGGATCGATTTGCTATCTTAGTGTAACCCTAATTGAGCTATGGTGATACAAATAGAAAAACTCTCCCAACTTTTCACCAAATACCTCCCTCTTCTCACAGGTAAAAAATCTTCAGAAGCTTCTGCCCAAAGATTGGTCGGGCTGAACATTGGCCGATCTAATATTTTAGCCTGTGAGATGTCTTCAAAGGGCAATCAGTTGACGCTAGAGCGCTGTATCCTTAAACAGATTATAAAGGATAAGGCGATTGCCACTCAAATAAAGGAGTTGTTTGAAGAGGCCAAATTTCAAACAACAAAGGTAAACGTTTCCCTTAAAGGGCAAGGAGTTGTTGTGCGGTTTCTTTCCTTTCCTAAAATGAGTCGTGCAGATTTTGCAAGTTCAATCCAATTTGAAGCTGAAAAGTATCTACCCTTCAGTCTTGCCGATGTTATTTTAGATTACCACATTATTGATGGGAATGCCGCGGGTTCTGGCGAAGGGGGAAATAGCATGCCGGTCATTTTGGTAGCGGCCCTAAAGACAGAAGTGGATAAATTGTTAAACATTGCCAAGGAAGTAGGGTTCAAATTAAATGCGATTGATGTTGATATTTTTGCTTATGCGAACGCTTTTGAACGTGCAAATCCAGAGGCATTAACCCATTCTGTTGGACTAATTGACTTTGGGGCCGTTGATACAACTTTAGGAATCCTGGATAAAGGAACTTTAATTTTTTCACGTGATATTGCATTTGGCGGCTTTGATCTGACAGAAATGATTAAGAGAAAATTAAACGTTTCACCGGAAGAGGCCTACAAAATTCAACACGATCCAAATTTGAGCCAACCTGAGCAAATTGCAGCTGTCGAGGAAGGATTGGACCGATTGTTTCAGGAATTGCGATCGTCGCTGAATTACTACTACAATCAACATCAAAATGCAGCACCCATTGAAACCATTTATATCTCAGGAGGATTTTCTCAATCAGCGATTTTGTCGAGCTCTTTGGAAAAGCGGATGGAAATACCCGTTAAAAAGTGGGACCCAACTTCCGGCCTGGTGATGGGTGAAGCCGTAAATGGAACGAATTTAACAGAAATAATCCCATATCTGCCTGTTTGTATAGGCTTAGCTATCCGATCAAAATGATTCTCATCAATCTTTTACCGCAAGAATTACGGCTCAAAGAAATTAAAAAGATTAATATTCCATATCGGCCAATCGCGATTGGGGTATTCACAATTTTTTTGCTCTGCGCAGTTTACAATTTATTTTTGTTCATTCGAATTCGAGAACAATATCGGGGCCTTTCCAAACAGTGGAAGGCGCTTGAACAAAACAGCAACGAGGCTGATGTTTTGGAAAAGGAGCTCGGGGCTACCATTGTAACGGAAGTGGATTTTTACGATGGATTTGTAGACCCGCCGCTTGAAACAGCAAAGGTTCTGAACCTTGTAAGCGATTTGATTCCGGATGGTGCCTGGCTGACCCAATTGATTTTCAAGAGAAATAATAAAGATATCGAATTAGTTTTGAATGGTGTTTCGAGAGTGTCTGGAAAAGGTTTGAAATTGATTGAAATCCAAAACTTCGCCAATGGGCTAAAAGATAAGATGGAGGAGTCGTTGGGTCCGGCTTCGCAGGCGAATCCAGCCGTGAAGAAGAAAATGAAGGTAACAGTAACGACAAGCAGCCAAAAGGCAGACAACGAAAAAGCAGAAAGTCTTTTATTTACTGTTGCGTTTAAAACCGAGAAGCTTGACCAAAAGTAAAGCTATGGCAAAAATAACGATCCCAAAAATATCTCTGGAAGACATTAAAATGTGGATTCGCTCAGTCGATCGAAAAACCTTAATCCAAAATGCTACGATCGCAGGCGCATTTCTAATCTTTGTTCTTATTTTTTTCTTTCCAATTCTCATGGAAAATAAAAGACTTTCTAGAGAAGTTGGTGGTTTAAGGTCCAAGGTCAGCCAGGCTAAGACAAAAATTGCTAAAATTCCTGAAATGACAAAACAGAAGAAGCTTTTTGGTGAACGAACAAAGAAAATTAGGGAGCAGTTTTTTACTGCGAATGAGGCAGATAAATTGATAGAAGTCATTTCAACAATCGCAACAGAAGCGGGCGTTAAAATTGATGCTACGCGACCGGCCACTAAGCTGATTGAAATACCAGCGCCTTTTTCGAAAACATACATGCCATTCAGCTATGAGTTTACAGTCGAAGGTTCTTATCATAATTTAGGGTCGTTCATTAATAATTTGGAACGTTATGCAAAGAATTTCGCAGTTCATGATATGGAGATTACTGTGTCAGGGGATAAAACCTTGAAATCGCAACAGAGTACGCTTCAAATTACAGCTTTCATGAAACGCCCCCAGACGCCATGAGGTTTCCAAGTTTTATGAGAATTAGTATGCGAATTGCTTGTTTAGTAGTAGCAATTGTATATGCTGCAGGCTTTGATTTTTCATTGGCGTTTGCCGAAGAGTTTCGTTATGATAGCCATGGCAAGCGCGATCCATTTGTTTCTCCAAGCGATGCTTTGCTCGTGGGTGGGCATCAAATGGGCCATGGGGAACTTCGAATTGAAGGAGTCATTATTGACCCAAAAGGAGACTCATACGCAATTGTGAACGGTCAAATTGTTAAGGAGGGAGACCTGTTTGAAGGGTTTACCCTAAAGAAAGTTGAACCCAATCAAGTGACTTTTGAAAAGGATGCCGAAAAATTTGATATTGTTTTACATGAAGACGACGAAGCATTAAAAGGGTCTGAGAAAACTGGTAAGTCTGGGAATTGACAAGCGTAAAGTTTAAGATATAAAATCAAATATGTTAAAACAGAAGCAGGAGTTTGCATGAAATATCTAAAACACTTTATGGAGTGGAAGGCTTTAAAGCCCGCAGCTCTTTTCGTGTGCACTGCTTTTTTAGCCGCCTCAACTGTTTGGGCGCAAAGTCCATCCACAACATCTACGGCAGGCAACGCACCCACTGAAGATGCAACTGCGCCAGCTTCGACCGTTTCTAGTGTCACAACTGACAAAACAACCGCACCGGGAAACGTAAGCATTGATTTTAAGGATGCAGACATTAATAACGTGCTTCGGATTTTAAGCCTGAAGAGTGGAGTTAATATTGTGGCAGGTCCCGAGGTTAAAGGCACCGTGACTATTCGATTAGAGGATGTGCCATGGCAAAAAGCGTTGGATGTGGTTTTGAGGACGTATGGGTACGTTTATGAACGCGAAGGCAATATCGTTCGCGTAACCACAAAGGAAAATATTACAAGCGAAGAGCTTGTGACAGAAACTTTTATCCTGAACTATACAACCGCAGCAGAAGTAGAAGTTTCGGTCAAAGACATTCTTTCTGAAAAGGGAAAAGTGAAATCAGTTACGCGTTCCAATATGATTGTCGTAACCGATATTCCTACTAATCTTTATAAGATTAGAGAAGTTGTTGCCAAATTGGATCAAAGCACACCTCAGGCTCACATTGATTCAAAAATCGTGAAGACTCAAATCCAAGTTGGGGAGAATCTTGGAATTCAATGGACGCCTACCGCATCAGCTACCGGTGCTCTAAGACCGAGTACGTTTCCGTTTAATGCCTTCAATAAAACCGGTAGTACGGATCCTTTCGATCGAGTGTTTAACAGATTTCTTCCAAACCAGGGGACTGCCTTAGCTGTTAATCCCTTTGATCCACGAGCTTTTCCTGTTCCAGCCGCAGTTGCTCCAACTGCTGATACGTTTACGTATGGGACCCTTAATTTTAGTAGTTTTCAAGCCGTTCTTAATTTTTTAAGGACTCGTGAAAATACGAAAGTGGTTTCAAATCCAAGGATCACAGTCCTTAATAATCAAAAGGCAAAAATTCAAGTGGGAACGGATGTTGCCTTACCCTCCTTTGAACGCAATAACACAACCGGAAGCTTTGAAATTTCCGGATTTAGTTACCGTTCAACAGGTGTTGTTTTAGAAGTAACTCCACATATTAACAACACCAATGAAATTTTGGTGGATTTAAAGCCGGAAGTGAGCGCTCAAAGTGGATCAACCACTTTTGCGACCACTGGAAGTTTGACCTCAATTCCCAATTTTTCTGTCACAAATGCCCAGACACAGGTTCTGATTAAAAATGGCGAGACCATTGCTATTGGCGGTTTGATGACTGATTCGGTTGTTAGCACAGAAAACAAAGTACCGGTTTTAGGTGATATTCCAGGGATCGGCAAGATTTTTAGGTCAAAACGCCAAACCCAAGGAGATAACAACTCGAAAGTAGAAACTCTGTTTTTTATCACGGTTACTATTGTTGACACAGAAGGTGAACCGACAACAACTACTGCGCCTCAAACTTCAACGATCGCCTCAGCTCCACAGGGAAATCAAACTAGCTTTACGGCAAATGTTAAGCCGGGAGTAAGCGAAAAGAGAAGTTAGATCCCATGAACATGACACTTTTACTGAAACCTATTTTTAATAAAGAAAGAATGGTTAACGAAAATGAAAAAAGAGATCTTAATGTCTCTCGAGGTGAACGAACGACGAGTCGTGATCCTCGAAGATGGCAAATTGGAAGAATTTTTTATCGAGCGCGCCGACGCTTTCAAAATGTTCGGCAATATTTACAAAGGGAAAGTCAAATCGATCGTTCCTGGAATTGGAGCATCGTTCATCGATTTAGGGACGAAAAAGGACGGCTTTCTTTATGTTGCGGATGCCATTGAATCACCGTTTGGATTAGAGTCCGCGTTCGAAGAAGTTGAGTTTGAAGGAAAAAGAGAGCGCGGTCATACACCGCAAATCGATGAAGTTCTAAAAATAGGCCAAGAGGTTTTTGTCCAGGTTGTTAAAGAGCCTATTCGAGACAAAGGCCCTCGTCTCACTACCCACGTTGCACTTCCCGCACGTTACCTCGTCCTGATTCCCGGAGAAAGTAAAGTTGGTGTTTCCCGCCGGATTGAAGATCACCGCGAAAGAGATAAAATTCGTGAAATTTTTGCTCAGGTTGAACTTCCCAAAGATAGCGGATTTATTGTACGGACTGCCGGGGAAGGAAAATCAAAGAAAGAGTTTGTACGAGACGTTAAGTACCTGACCAAAACATGGGCTCGAATTAAATCCGAAATCCACCGGAAAAAAGCGCCCTCTCTGATTCACCATGAACTTGATCTTGTCGAAAGAATCATTCGTGATTACTTCACGGAGGACATCGATCGAATCGTAGTGGATCATCAGGATCTCTATCATCAGGTGCGTCGCTTCATGAGACTTTATCTCCCTGGGGTTCCGGTGAAGATCGAATGGCATAAAGATGCAAGGGTCTCGCTTTTTGAAAAATTCAATATTGAAAAAGAAATCGAAAAAACCTTTCACAAAAAGGTCTATCTGAGGTCTGGCGGTCACATTGTTATTGAGCAAACAGAAGGATTGGTTGCTATTGATGTTAACACAGGAAAGTTTACAGGCCATCGGGATTTAGAAGAAACTGTTTACCGGACTAATCTGGAAGCGGCTCAGGAGATTGCACGTCAAGTGCGTCTTAGAGATATGGGTGGTATTGTGATCATTGATTTCATTGATATGATGAAGGCGGACCATAGGAGGCACTTGTGGCGCTTGTTTAAAGATGTGGTGAGAAAAGATCGGGCCAAAACCAATATTTTACAGATGTCTGAACTAGGCTTGGTTGAAATGACCCGCCAAAGGATTCGTCCATCACTTGAAAGCGCCGTTTACGATAATTGCCCTTATTGTGAAGGAAAGGGAACTATCAAATCCGTGATTACCATGGCGATTCAAACCATCAAAGAAATGAGAAAAGCGCTCAATCATTCGAAAGATAAGGTCCTAAACGTTTACGTGCATCCCCAAGTGGCAGAGCGATTGCTTCATGAAGAACAAAAGTCTATTCGAGATCTTGAACAAGCTTCGAAAAGCCGAATTATCGTTTTGGCCGATCCGAGCCTCCACAGGGAAGATGTTAATATCACCTTTGTGAAATAAAAACCATAAAGTTTAACCTTTTCCTTGCCCAATGAAAAGATTCAGTTTATAATCAACTAGCTTTGCACTAACTTATTGAATGGTAAGAGTTTAGTTACCTGCGAAAGGCAAAAGCTTATGTTGATTTGGATCAGTTTATTAATCGTGGGACTTCTTGCCGCGACTTTTTTCATCCTACGGCTGTTACTTACCAAAACCACCCAATCCATCCATAAAGAGTTAGCTGAAATTACCGTCCGTGTGAATACTCATTTAGAACAAAATGCACGTTTGGCACAGCAGGCCGGGGAGGGAACGGTTAAGGCCATCAGCGATGTTTATACGCGCCTTGGCAGTTTAGAGGAATCCAGCCATAAAATTTATGAGGTAGGGAAGGAAATTGGAAAGCTCCAGGATGTTTTACGCGCGCCTAAAGCACGCGGTAATTTTGGCGAGTTGATGCTTGCCGATATTTTGGGACAGATTATTCCACGAGATCATTTCCAACTGCAGTATGCATTTCGAAATGGCGCCAGAGTGGATGCTGTTATTTTTGTCGGCAGTCACTTAGTTCCCGTGGACGCCAAGTTTCCGTTGGATAATTTTCAGCGTTTTATATCAACTCAGACACCAGAAGAAAAGAAAAGAGTACGAAAAGAATTCATTAGGGATGTAAAAAAACATATCGATGCGATTGCAGAGCGTTACATTTCTCCGGAAGAAGGAACTTTTGATTTTGCTTTGATGTATATCCCGGCAGAAAATGTTTACTACGAAGTCGTTGCATCTGACGACGATGCAGAAACGTATACTCTAAGTAGTTATGCACTTGAGCGACACGTGATTCCGGTTTCGCCAAATAGTTTTTATGCTTATCTTCAAGTGATTTTGTTGGGTTTAAGAGGACTCAGAATGGATCAAGCAGCAAGAGAAATTGCCGAATCTCTTGCCAAAATGCAAAGCGACTTTAAACGGATTGTGGAAGATTTTGATACGTTGGGCGTGCATTTAAAAAATGCAAAAGGAATGCATGAAAAAATGCAGCGAGGGGTAGATCAGTTTCAAACAAAGTTAACTCAAGTGGACCAAGTAAAAGCATTGCCAAACGAAAAAGAACCAGCAAAATCGATTGGATAATTAGATGATTAAAAAGAAAATCGTATCTATTCTTATAATTTCATTGATGATTTCAAGCCAACTCATATTTGCCGAAGAAGAACCAAAAGTTGACATTCAAAAGACCGAAGGCCGCCTTGAGGCGGTTGTTAGTTCTCAACCAACCCCTAGCCCGCAACCTAAAAAGAAAATTCTTACAAGAATAACTTCTGCGCCAGGAGACCTTGTTGTGGCAACAGGCAGAATTACAAGCGGTACTGCCGGAAAAATTGCGGACGTTTGCATCAAATCGTTTCAAACCGTAGGTGGTTTTTTATTGGCGCCTGTTTTTAGAACTTTGGATATTCAAACAAAGCTTCAAAAAAAGCAGGACAGCAAAACCTGATTGGGTTTAATGATTGGATTGATAAGGTTTCGTGGATAAATTGAGGCAAGCGGAGCAGCTTCAAAAAAACCGGGAAATAATGATTGAGCAGCAGTTGAAAGGTCGCGGAATAAAAGACCTTAGAATTTTAGCTGTTTTTCGGAAGGTATCCAGAGAAAAGTTTCTATCGGCTGAATTTGAAGCTAAGGCTTATGACGATCATCCAATCCCGATTGGTTACAATCAAACTATTTCTCAACCTTACATTGTAGCCTTGATGAGCGAAAACTTAGAACTTGCCGAGACAGATAAAGCTTTAGAAATAGGTACAGGTTCAGGCTATCAGACCGCTATTCTCGCCGAGTTGGTTCAAACAGTTTATTCTGTAGAATGTATTGATGACCTTCATGGGGCTGCAAAAATACGTTTGCGCACGCTAGGTTATCAAAATATCCAATTAAAATGTGATGACGGCCGAAAAGGATGGGCTGATTTCGCACCCTTTGATAAAATTATGGTTACGGCAGCAGCTGAAAAAATTCCGAATGCTTTAACGGACCAGTTGAAAGAGGGAGGCAAAATCATTATTCCAATCGGGCGGGAGGAACAAGACCTTGTTTTGGGGCGAAAAGACAGAGGAGTGCTTGTGACGCGTCAATTAATTCCCGTTCGTTTCGTTCCGCTTATGAACTAAACTTTTAAGCTCTTCAAACATACGGAGGGTTTATGGCCGCAAAAAAGAAGAAAAAGATTCGAAAAAAAGTAGTCAAAAAACGAAAATCTAAGAAGCCATCTAAAAAAGCATCAAAGAAAAAGTCGAAAAGTAAGAAAAGGAGTGCTTCTAAACCAAAAACACCTAAAGCACAAGTTCTTGGTGTTGTGACTCATTATTTTCCGCATGTTAAAGCTGCGGTTGTTAAATTAAAAAAACCTCTTTCTGTTGGTGATACCGTTTTAATCAAGGGGACCACGACAGATTTTAAACAACGAATTGAGTCTATGCAGATTGACCATGTTCCTATTCAAAAAGCTAAGAAGGGGGATGAGATCGGTCTTCAGGTAAGAGATCGGGTGCGTGAGCATGATTTAGTTTTGTTGCCAAGTTGAGGTCAAATGAAAACTTGGCTTAGGGTATGGGCTGAAAAGGAACTGTCTGAAATCGAAAAACATCTCCTGATCATTGGAGATAGTCAAGGGGATTGCGCCCAATGTAGAGAGTTAGGGCTTGATTACAAAACGGTCAAAGAGTGCCCTAGTTGCCACGCCACATTTGAATATGTGACATGCCGGAGATTCGAGTCGAATCCAGGTGAACGGTTTCAAATTGTAAAACGCTTGAGTCAGATTCGAAATGATTTGCTGTGGATTGATTATGACGATTATAAAAAAATAACAGGCCGGCAACGGGCAAAAGAATTTTTTTCAGACTAATTATTCATGATTCTCATTAAGAGAGTAGCGTGGCTTGCGGGCCTCGTTTATTTTGTCCAAGGTGCTTTAGGTATCGCTGGAATTGCACTCCCGCTTTATTTAAGGGCTCAAGGTTTTAGCGTCGCTAAGATTACATTTGTCACCTCCGTTGCTTCAATCCCATGGTTTTTCAAAATCGTGTACGGCGCTATTTCGGATGCAATACCGCTTTGGAAATTAAGACGTAAACCCTACCTGATTATTTGTTCCATTCTTTCGTGCGTGGGTTGGATGCTTTTAGGGATTTTACCACCTACAGAACAGTGGTTTATTTTGTCCATGTTCATTGTTAATATCGGCTTGGCAGCGACCGATGTCATTACCGATGGACTGATTGTAGAATTTTCCACAAGAAAGTCGGCTCAAGTTTACCAAAGTATTTCTTGGGGAGCGCGCAGTTTTGGTGCGGTATTGAGCGGCTATGTAGGAGGTGTTTTAGCCGCCCGAATAGCACCGCGAAGCATTTTCTTGATCACAAGCATGTTACCGCTGATTTCACTTGTCGCAGTTTTATTTTTAAATGAAAGACCGCGCCATCACAAAATCAAATTGGGTAATGTATTTATTCCAATTGTGGACAGTATCCGGCGCATTCTTCAGGGAGAACTGAAATGGTTTTTATTGCTTCTTCTTATTATTTCAAATTCAGTTGCGGTTGGGACGCCATTGTTTTTCTATATGCGGGAAGTATTACGTTTTGATGAAATCGCACTGGGTGTGCTGAGCAGCATCACGTGGTTTGGGGCCGTCATCGGATGTTTCTGCTTCCTTAAATTTTTTAAAGGCGCTTCACTGCGCATCGCTCTTTATTGGGCTGTCGGAGTTGGTTTTTTTGATATTCTTTTGATTTTAATCATTAAAAATTATCCAAGCGCCTTTGCTGTCTCGTTTGTTTCGGGAGTTTTTGGCTACATGATTTTACTTCCTTTATTCTCTTCAGCTGCGAGACTTTCGCATGGAACGGGGGTGGAAGGGTCTCTTTTCGCTATTTTAATGAGCGTATTCAATTTGGGACAGGCCGTTGCCGGTTCATGGGGCGGAGCACTTTATGAATGGATCGGCCTTAAGGCTTTGATTGTGTTGACGGCATTTTTAGTATTACCCGCTTTTCTGGTGATTCCGCGGCTTAAGAGTTTGTGAGAAAGCAAGTTCACTTAATCATTTCAGGAGTTGTCCAAGGCGTGCTTTTTCGTAGTAGTGCTTCAAATATAGCCTGCTCACTTAAACTAAATGGATTTGTCCGCAATCTTTCAAACGGTTCCGTTGAATTAGTGGCTGTAGGGGAAGAGGAGTTTCTTGGTCGAATGATCGATTGGTGCCGAAAAGGGCCTCCAGGAGCGAGGGTTGAAGATATAGAAATTGAATGGAATCAACCGATTCAAGAATTCAATTATTTTCAAATTCGTTGATTACTATGAACCCAGCAGAACAAAAAAAAATAGCAATACAGATTGCAAAATCGCTTCATAAAGCCGGATTCACCGCATATTTCGCCGGCGGTTGCGTACGCGATTTAATCATGAAAGAAAAGCCAAAAGACTACGATATTGCAACAACGGCAACGCCTGACGATATTGAAAAGCTCTTCTCGAAATGTGTTCCGGTAGGAAAGCAGTTTGGCGTTATGATAGTCGTTATGCAAAAGCAGCATTTTGAGGTAGCTACCTTTAGAAGGGAAGGAGCCTACCGGGACGGTCGTCATCCTGATCATGTCGCATTTACGACTCCTCAGGAAGATGCAAAACGACGTGATTTTACAGTCAACGGGCTCTTTTACGATCCCTTAAAGAAAAGCATTATTGATTATGTAGAAGGCAAAAAGGATATTCGCCAGAAGTTAATCTGCACCATTGGAGATCCTGAGGCTAGGTTCCAAGAGGACCGTCTGAGATTACTCCGTGCTATTCGATTTGCTGCGAATTTGGGTTTTAAGATTGAACCTAAAACGTGGCAAGCAATCAAAAGATTGCGAAAAGAAATTTATTCGGTGAGCCAAGAACGTATTCGAGATGAACTTGTAAAAATGTTTACGCGGCCCAATGCAGGCCGCGGACTCGAACTTTTGTCAGAAAGCGGGTTGCTTAAAGAGATCCTTCCGGAAGTTGAAGCAATGAAAGGAGTCCAACAGCCGCCTGAATTTCATCCGGAAGGGGATGTCTTTGTTCATACCAAAATGCTAATGGATCAGCTCAAGAATCCTTCCGTTACGTTGGCGTTTGGAGCACTTCTCCATGATGTCGGCAAGCCGCCTACATTTTCCGATGAAGGAGAGCGCATCCATTTTTATAACCATCCCAATATTGGAGCCCAAATGGCACGCGAAATGCTAACCCGTCTCCGATTTTCAAATCGGGAAATTGAGGATGTCGTTTCATGCGTCAATAATCACATGAAGTTCGCCAGTGTAAAGGAAATGAGGATTGGAAAGCTAAAACAATTTGTTGTGCGCGAAAATTTCCCCACAGAACTTGAAATGCATAAAATTGATTGTTTGGCGAGCCATGGGAAGCTCGAACTTCACCGGTTTCTTAAACGCAAAGTAAAAGAATTCAAACGGGAAGATTTAAAGCCTAAACGGTTGATTAATGGAAATGATTTAATCGCAGCTGGAATTGAGCCGGGTCCGATTATGAAAGAAATTTTAGAAGAAGTGTATGTCCTTCAATTGGAAGGTAAAATGACTTCAAAAGACCAAGCGATTCGTTGGGTTAAAAAAAATTATCAAAAAGTTTTATGAACAAGACTATATAAACGAGGTGCTTTATGATTAGTGCAATTATTACCGTTACAGGGAAGGACCGTCCGGGAATTATAGCAGCCTTAACAGGCGCTATTTACAAAACAGGCGGAAACTTAGAAGACGCAAGTATGACAATATTGGAAGGCGAGTTTGCCATGATTTTTCTGGCGGCCTTAAAGAGTGAATCTGCTTTTTCTAGACTTCAGAAACAGCTTTCTGAACTGAGACGGAAATTAAACTTAGCGATATTGATAGAAAAAATTAAACGGCGTCTGGTGAGAGGTGAAAAACATCGTCCAGGGACGCTTCCGTGGGTCATTTCCGTATTAGGAAAAGATCGGGCGGGCATTGTTTAT
>JGI1358J11329_10001580_pt1 | contig 18553 bp, 15 predicted proteins | sample Subgroupgradi54m_FD_11329 | JGI IMG/M metagenome (IMG submission 11329)
CGGGAGTGAAAGGCGCATTTTGGCGCGCCGAGTGCGCGAAGCGAGCCGCGTCGCGTAGCCCTTGCATACGCGCAAGGCGAGCGACAAAGCAATCGGCGGTCACAATGCGCAAGGCACTCCCGAATTGGCTGTTACAGTCCACTAGTGATGCAACGTTGCCCGTCGCCTTCCCCCATTGAAACCGATGAACTTCTGAGTTCTCCCCCGTCCTTTTTGCTGCACTGCATATCAGCTTTTTGATATGCGGTCGCAATCCCGCGTTATTTTTCTTCTTGATTTGCGCAACTCAGTCTAAATTTAATTCAAGAATGGCTGATGGTGTGGCGTAAAACTAGTTAGGGCGCCTTGAGTCAAACTGCTTGCACGGGTCGCCGATCAGTGTGCGCCAATCGAGGAGGAAATGATGGATATCTTCAGTAAATTCTCGGAGCGTTTCGACCGTACCCGCGAGGAGGAATTCTCGCTGGAAGAATATCTCGCACTCTGCAAAAAAGATCCTGCGGCCTATGCAACCTCGGCGGAGCGCATGCTGGCGGCGATTGGCGAGCCGGAGTTGATAGACACGCGCAATGATTCGCGGCTGTCGCGCATTTTCCAGAACAAACTGATCAAGGTGTATCCGGCGTTCAAGGAGTTCTACGGCGCTGAGGAAATCATCGAGCAGGTGGTGTCCTATTTCCGCCATGCTGCGCAGGGCCTGGAAGAGAAGAAACAGATTCTCTATCTGCTGGGGCCGGTGGGCGGAGGTAAATCGTCGATTGCAGAGCGGCTGAAACAGTTGATGGAGCAGATCCCGTTTTATGCGATCAAGGATTCGCCGGTGAATGAATCGCCGTTGGGCTTGTTCAACGCTGACGAGGATGCTGCAATTTTGCAGGAGCAATACGGCATCCCGGCGCGTTACCTGAACAAGGTGTTGTCGCCCTGGGCGGTCAAGCGCTTGCATGAATTCAATGGCGATATTCGCCAGTTCCGCGTCGTCAAACGTTTTCCGTCGATCATGCAACAGATCGCGATCGCCAAGACCGAGCCGGGCGATGAAAATAACCAGGACATCTCTTCGCTGGTCGGCAAGGTGGACATTCGCAAGCTGGAGCAATACGCCCAGCACGACCCCGATGCCTATAGTTTTTCCGGCGGCTTGTGCCATGCCAACCAGGGCTTGCTGGAATTCGTTGAAATGTTCAAGGCGCCGATCAAGGTGCTGCACCCGCTGTTGACGGCGACCCAGGAAGGCAACTTCAAGGGCACCGAAGGCTTTGGCGCGATTCCGTTTGACGGCATCATCCTGGCGCACTCGAACGAGTCGGAATGGAAACTGTTCAAGAACAACAAGAACAACGAAGCCTTCCTCGACCGCATTTACATCGTCAAGGTGCCGTACTGCCTGCGCGTGTCGGAGGAGGTGAAGATTTATGAGAAGCTGGTGCGCAATTCCTCGCTGGCCGAAGCACCGTGCGCGCCGGGTACGCTGAAGATGATGGCGCAGTTCTCCATCCTCACCCGGCTGAAAGAACCGGAAAACTCCAGCCTGTTCTCGAAAATGCAGGTCTATGACGGTGACAATCTGAAAGACACCGATCCCAAAGCCAAGTCGATTCAGGAATACCGTGACTATGCAGGCGTGGATGAAGGGATGATGGGCACCTCCACCCGCTGGGCGTTCAAGATCATTTCCAAGGTGTTCAACTTCGACATGAGCGAAGTGGCCGCCAACCCGGTGCATCTGCTCTACTTGCTGGAGCAGAACATCGAGCGCGATCAGTTCCCCAAGGAAACCGAGCAGAAATATCTCGCTTATGTGAAGGAATACCTGGCCAACAAATACGTCGATTTCATCGGCAAGGAAATCCAGACCGCCTATCTGGAGTCGTATTCGGAATACGGTCAGAATATTTTTGACCGCTATGTGACGTTTGCCGATTACTGGATTCAGGATCAGGAATACCGCGATCAGGACACCGGCGAATCGTTCGACCGCGGCTCGCTCAACAACGAGCTGGAGAAAATCGAGAAACCGGCCGGCATCAGCAATCCGAAGGATTTTCGTCACGAGATCGTCAACTTTGTGCTGCGCGCGCGCGCCAACAATGCGGGCAAGAATCCACCCTGGACCACCTACGAAAAACTGCGCACCGTGATCGAGAAAAAAATGTTCTCGAACACCGAGGAATTGCTGCCGGTGATTTCCTTCAATGCCAAATCGTCGGCCGAGGAACAGCGCAAGCATGAAGATTTCGTCAACCGCATGGTGACCAAGGGGTACACAGCGAAGCAGGTACGGCTGTTGTGCGAATGGTATCTGCGAGTGAGGAAATCGAGTTAAATCGGTGACGGGTAACGCGTGACAGGTGAGAACGACGAGCAGCTTCGTTATGCAGCAACTGCCACGGGCCACATGTCACGAGTCACGGAGTCAGAATGTTCCAGCTCATCGACCGCCGTCTGAACGGCAAGAACAAAAGCGCAATCAATCGCGACCGCTTCTTGCGGCGTTATCGCACGCAGATCAAGGATGCGGTGGGCCAGTCGATCAAAGGTCGTAGCATTACCGATGTCACCAGTGGGGAGAAAGTGTCGATTCCGGTCAAGGATATTGGCGAGCCGACTTTTGGCCATGGCTCGGGTGGAGTGTGGGAAACGATCCATGCCGGTAATGAAAAATACATCACGGGTGATCAGTTTGACCGGCCACCGCCGCAGGGCGGTCAGGGCGGCTCGCAAGCCAGTGAAGACGGGGAGGGGGAGGACGATTTTTCCTTCACTCTGTCGCGCGATGAATATCTGAATTACATTTTCGACGATCTGGCGCTACCCAATCTGGTCAAGGAATATCTTGCGCCGTCGATGGAAACCAAAAGTGTGCGCGCTGGTTTCAAGGCCGACGGCACGCCGACCAATATTCACGTGGTGCGCTCGTTGCGCGGTGCGATGGGGCGACGCATCGCCTTGGGCGGCCCGTTGCGCAGCAAGATCAAGGAACTGGAAGAAGAGCTGGCGCTGCTGCTGCAAGCGCCGGACGAGCATCGCGCCGCGATTGCCGATCTGGAACAGCGCATTCATGCGCTCAAAGGGCGCATCCTCGGTATTCCCTATCTTGACCCGTTTGATCTGCGTTACAGCAACCGCGTCAAACAGCCCAAGCCGAACAACAAGGCGGTGATGTTTTGTCTGATGGATGTATCCGGTTCGATGGACGAGGACAAGAAGGATATGGCCAAACGTTTCTTCATCCTGCTGTACCTGTTTCTGATGCGCGCCTATGAAACCATCGAAGTCGTGTTTATCCGCCATCACACCCAGGCCCAGGAGGTCAGCGAGGAAGATTTTTTCCACTCGCGCGAATCGGGCGGTACCGTGGTGTCATCCGCACTCAAGCTGATGTCCGAGGTGATCGAAAAACGCTATGCGCCGAATGAATGGAATATCTACGGTGCCCAAGCGTCGGATGGTGACAATTGGAGCGGTGATTCGCCGCTGTGCCACGATTTGCTGGCGGAGAAGATCATGCCGATGGTGCAGTACTTCGCCTATGTGGAAATCACCGATGGTGAACCGCAAAATCTGTGGATGGAATATGCCCGTCTGAAAGACACGCAGAAATTTTTCGCCTTGCAACGTATCGGCTCGCGCGAGGATATCTATCCGGTGTTTCGCGAGCTGTTCAAGAAACAGACACACATGGTCGCGTAAAGGATGCCATGCCAGTTCCTGATAAAACAAAAAGGAGCATCAATGATCCACCCGGTTTCTTGAAGAAGAGGGTGCAGCCCCTGCCTGCGCCGTCCGAATGGAGTTTCGAACTGATCGAAACTTACCATCACGAAATTGCGCGCATCGCCGAGAAGTACAAGCTCGATACCTATCCCAATCAACTCGAAGTGATTTCTGCCGAGCAGATGATGGATGCGTACGCGGCGGTGGGCATGCCGGTCAATTATCATCACTGGTCCTTCGGCAAGCATTTTCTCTCCACCGAGCGTTCCTACAAACGTGGGCAAATGGGGCTGGCGTATGAGATCGTGATCAATTCCGATCCTTGCATCGCCTATCTGATGGAAGAGAACACGATGCCGATGCAGGCGCTGGTGATTGCGCACGCGGCTTATGGGCACAACTCGTTTTTCAAGGGCAACTATCTGTTCCGCACCTGGACCGACGCCAGCTCGATTGTCGATTACCTGGTCTATGCCAAGGCTTACATCGCAGAATGTGAGGAGCGGCATGGCATTGACGCGGTCGAGGAATTGCTCGATTCCTGTCATGCACTGATGAATTACGGTGTGGATCGTTACAAACGCCCGCGCAAATTATCGCTGGCTGAGGAGCAGACACGGCGCAAGGATCGCGAGGCCTACATGCAATCTCAGATCAACGAACTGTGGCGCACGCTGCCGTACCGCCCGACCGAAGTGGTGCAGCAGGAACGCGTCCGCTTTCCTGAAGAGCCGCAGGAAAACATTCTTTATTTCATTGAAAAGAATGCACCACTGCTGGAACCCTGGCAGCGCGAGGTGGTGCGTATTGTGCGCAAGATTGCGCAGTATTTCTATCCGCAGCGCCAGACTCAGGTGATGAATGAGGGTTGGGCCACGTTCTGGCATTACACCATCCTCAATACCATGTACGACGAAGGGTTGGTGAACGAGAATTTCATGATGGAAATTCTGCACTCACATACCAATGTGGTCTATCAACCGCCGGTGACGCAGAAGTGGTATCGCGGCATCAACCCCTATGCACTTGGCTTCGGCATGTTTCAGGATATTCGCCGCATTTGCGAACATCCTGCGGCGGAAGATCGCGAATGGTTTCCCGAGATTGCCGGATCGGATTGGCTGACGACGCTGGATCATGCGATGCGCAATTTCAAGGATGAAAGCTTCATCGCGCAATACCTGTCGCCCAAATTGATGCGCGACATGCGTTTCTTCGCCATTCTCGACAACGATGAAAACGAGAAGCTGGAAGTCTCAGCGATTCATGATGACACCGGCTATCGACACGTCCGTGAAACACTGGCGGCGCAGTACAACATCAGCAATCGTGAACCGAATATCCAGGTTTACAACGTTGATGTACGCGGCGACCGATCGCTGACACTGCGTCATTACATCTTCAACCGCCGGCCGTTGAACAAGAATGCCGATGAAGTGCTCAAGCACGTAGCGCGCCTGTGGAAGTTTGATGTGCACATGGAATGCGTCGATGAGGACGGGGATGTGGCGGCGACTTATGAGTGCCGCTACGACAAGCGGCATGAGGTGCGATAGACACAACAACAATGCAACCGCCAAGACGCCAAGAGCGCCAAGAAACTCCGAAGTTTTCTTGGCGCTCTTGGCGGTTAAGCTTTTAATGCCGCGTTCCGGAAGAGACCCCCGTGACATTTTCCACCAGCAGTTGCGCACAATCGACCGCATCGAAATCGTAGTGCTGGTTGCAGTATTCGCAGTGCACCGTCACTTGCTCCTGTTCTGACAGAATTCCCTCGATCTCGGCCTGGCCCAAACTGCGCAGCATGTTGCCGACCCGTTCGCGTGAGCAGCTGCATTTGAATGCGCAGGCGCGTTCTTCTGCGTGTTGCAATTGTTCCTGCCAGTACAGGCGGTGAATCAGGGTGGCAGGCGTCAAGGTCAGCAGTTCTTCAGCCTTGAGCGTGTGGGCGATCTGGGTGGCACGCTCCCAGGCGTCGCTATCGCTGTGCGCGGGTGGGGTGCCACCTTCCGTCGGCAATTGTTGCAGCAGCACACCCGCCGCAGTGTTGTCGTTGGCCGCCAGCCACAGGCGCGTGTGCAGTTGTTCGGAGCGTTCCATGTAGTGCTCCAGCGCCTGTGCCATGCTGGTTCCCACCAGTGGCACGATTCCTTGATAGGGTTGCTGTCCTGGCAGCTTGTCCTTGGGGTCGAGTGTGATGACGCAGCGGCCCTGGCCATGGGCGTTGATCAATGTCTGCATACCGGCATCCGGGGGGATCGTGGTGGCCTCATCGAGCTTGGCGGTGGCGCGCATGGTCAGGTCGGAGTTGCATTCGACCACCAGCAATTTCACCGGCCCATCGCCGTGAATCTGCATCACCAGCGCACCGTTGAATTTCAGATTGGCACAGAGCAGGGCGCTGGCGGCGAGCATTTCACCCAACAGCTTCATGACACTTTGCGGGTAGTGGTGGTGTTGCTGGATGCGTTGCCATGTCTGCGCGAGCTGTACCACTTCGCCGCGCACGGGGGCATTGTTGAAGAGAAATTTATGGAGGGTGTCGGACATTCTGAAAGCTCAAAGTTCAAAAGCGGGACGCAAAGAACGCAGAGGAAGCGCAAAGAACGCAGAGAAATCAACTTTGCGTTCCTTTGCGATCTTTGCGCCTTTGCGTTGAGGGGTTGTTCTTAATCAGCAATCTTCTTCAGCGATTTCTTGAACGCCTGCGCCTTGCGCACATAAACATCGGCGTTGCGTTGCATGCGGGCAAAATCTTCCTCGGTGAGTTGACGCACGATTTTGCCGGGGCTGCCGAGCACCAATGAACCATCGGGGATCTGTTTGCCTTCGGTCACCAGCGCACCGGCACCGATCAGGCAATTTTTGCCGATCACAGCGCCATTGAGTACGACCGCCTGAATCCCGATCAGGCTGCCATCGCCGACCGTGCAGCCATGCAGCATGGCCTGGTGGCCGATGGTGACGTGATTGCCGATGGTGCAGGGAAAGCCGGGGTCGGTGTGCAGGGTGGTACCTTCCTGCACGTTGCTGTTTTGGCCAATGGTGATTGGTTCGTTGTCGCCACGAATGACCGCGCCGTACCAGACACTGCATCCGGCGGCAAGGGTAACGCTGCCGATCACACTGGCCGAAGCTGCGACAAAGGCGCTACTATCCACGTCAGGAATGCGGTCTTCAAATTGGTAGATGGCCATGCTGTGCTCCAAGGATGCGTGATTTTAACCCAGTGACTTTGACATGAATATCAATACCAGGCGTCGCCGCATTGTGCTTGCCACAGGTGCTGCGTTAGCCAGTGCCAGCCTGGCTTTTCCTGCATTGGCGCAGGGTCAGCGCATCACTTTTGCAGCTTACCCGTTTACGCTGGGTGTGGCGTCCGGTTATCCGCAGGCGGATGCGGTGGTGTTGTGGACCCGGCTCGCGCCTTTCCCAGCCGTCCCGCAGGGCGGGTTGGTCGAGACACGCATTCCGGTGCGCTGGGAACTGGCGGAAGACGAGGCGATGACGCGCATCGTCCAACAGGGCGAGGCTGAGGCGACACCGCAATGGGCCTATTCCCTGCATGTCGAGGTGAAAGGTTTGCAGCCGCAGCGCCATTATTTCTATCGCTTCATGGCGGGCGATGCGGTGAGTCCGGTCGGGCGCACGCGTACCTTGCCGCCGTTGGCGGCGGATCATTTCGATTTGCGTTTTGCCTATGCGTCCTGTCAGCACTATGAGCAGGGCTATTTCGCGGCGTATCGGCATATCGTCGCCGACAACCCTGATCTGATCATTCATCTGGGCGATTACATCTACGAAAGCTCGTGGGGCAAGGCGCATGTGCGCAAGCACAATAGCACTGAGCCGGTGACACTGGACGAGTACCGTGCCCGTTATGCGCTGTATAAAAGCGATGTCGATTTGCAGAGCGCGCACAAACTGCACCCGTGGCTGGCGATCTGGGACGATCACGAAGTGCAGAACGATTACGCCAACGACCGTTCGCAACACAATGATCCGCGCGAGCAATTCCTGCTGCGTCGTGCTGCCGCCTATCAAGCCTATTACGAACACATGCCGTTGCCGGCAGCGATGCGTCCGCGCGGCCCGGCGATGCCGATTCATACACGCATTGAAATCGGGCAGCTGGCGCAATTGTATTTGCTCGACGGCCGGCAATATCGCTCGCATCAGCCCTGCCCACCGCCGCACAAAGGCGGGGGCGGCAATAGTGTGGATGAAAGTTGCACCGAACGTCTTGACCCGACCCTCAGTTACCTCGGCAGGGGGCAGGAACAATGGCTGTATTACAATCTGGACAGCCGACAGGCGCGCTGGAATATTCTGGCGCAGCCGACCCTGATGGCGCAGTGCGACCGCCAGATCGGACCGGGGCAACGTTTTGGTACCGACGCCTGGGATGGTTACCCGGCGGCACGTCAGCGTTTGATCGACCACTTGCAGCACGCGAAAACGCGCGACAACATCGTGCTGGGTGGCGACGTGCACACCTTCTATGTTTCCACCCTCAAGCAGGATTTCGATCACCCTGAATCGGCTGCCGTGGCGACTGAATTCGTCGGCAGCTCGGTGACTTCCCAATCCTGGGCACAGAGCAAGACCGATGCTGTGGTGCGCGAGAATCCACACATGCTGTTTGGCAACAGCGAAACGCGTGGCTATATGCGCATGCAGTTGAACGGACAGCGCCTGCTGGCTGATTTGCGCGGCCTGAACGATGTGGCCGACGCAGGCACCGGTTGCACCACAGTCGCCAGTTACGTGGTCGAGCGTGGTAATCCCAATCCGCAGCGGGTGTAAAGGATGTTTTTCACCACGGAGTACAAGGGAACACGGAGAACACGGAGAAAATCAAAAGCGTTTGGTGCCTTGGTAGTTGTCTTTGCCTTTTCTCCGTGCTCCCCGTGTACTCCGTGTACTCCGTGGTGAATATTCTTTCTTTGCATTTCTGCGCTTGCATTGATTCCTTTGCATCACAGCACACCGAGTAAAATGAATGCATGAATATCGACCTGCATTGTCACTCCACCTTTTCCGATGGTTTGCTGACGCCCGACGAGGTGGCGCGTCTGGCGCACCGCAAAGGCGTGGACGTTTGGGCGCTGACGGACCACGATGAACTGGGCGGTCTGGCACTGGCCCGCGCCACCGCGCAAGAGATTGGTTTGAAATTTATCGATGGTGTCGAAATCTCGATTACCTGGGCCAACAAGACGATTCACATTCTCGGGCTGCATCTGAATCCGAATCATCAACCATTGCTTGACGGACTGGCTTTCACCCGTTCCGGGCGCGAGCGCAGAGCGCATCAGATTGCCGCCGCCTTGGCGGCAGTGGGAATTCCCGGTGCTTATGACGGTGCCCTCAACTATGTCGGCAACATTGATCTGATCGGCCGCGCGCATTTTGCCCGTTACATCGTCGAGTTGGGCATCTGTTCCGATGTGAAGGAAGTTTTCACACGCTATCTGGTCGAGGGCAAACCGGGCTATGTGCCGCACGCCTGGGGGGCGCTTGAAGATGCCGTCGGCTGGATTCGCGGCGCCGGTGGCGTGGCGGTGGTTGCCCATCCCGGCCGTTACCATTTTGATCTGGTGCAGGAGCATGCCTTCATCGACCAGTTCATCCAGGTGGGCGGTGAGGGCATTGAAGTCATCACCAGCGCGCATAGCCCGGCCGAATGGAAATACTACGAAGGTCTGGCAAAAAAATATCAACTCAAGGGTTCGCGTGGCTCCGACTACCATGGCCCTGGTGAAAGCGACGCTGAGTTGGGTGCGTTGCCGCCACTGCCGGCTTCATTGACGCCCGTGTGGCAGGATTGGTTTTGAATTTTGAATATGCTTAACGCGCTTACCGCAGAGACGCAGAGGCCGCAGAGAAAAGCATGCGTTTGTTTTTCTCTGCGGCCTCAGCGTCTCTGCGGTTGCTTTTGACCTCCGGACATGTCCCAATTCTTTTCGATTCATCCCGATAACCCCCAGCAGCGTTTGATTGAGCGTGCGGTGCAGATCGTGCGGGCGGGCGGGGTGATCGCCTTGCCGACCGATTCCTGTTATGCACTGTGCTGTCATCTGGACGACAAGGCCGCAGTGGAGAAATTGCGGCGTATCCGCGGCATTGACGAGAAACACCATTTAACCTTGCTTTGCCGCGACTTGGCAGAGATCGCGAACTATGCGCGTGTCGATAACTGGCAATACCGGATGCTCAAGCACGCCACGCCCGGTCCCTACACCGTGATCCTGGAGGCAACGCGCGAAGTGCCGCGTCGCCTGAGTCATCCGTCGCGCAAAACCATCGGCATTCGCGTGCCGGAAAATCGTATCGCCCACGCGCTGCTGGAAACGCTGGATGAACCGCTGATCGGCACCACGCTGATTGTGCCGCAGCGCGGCGAGCCGCTGGTCGATGCCCATGAAATCCGCGACCTGCTGGAACACCAGCTCGACCTGATCATTGATGGCGAACATTGCACGATGGTACCGACCACGCTGGTCGATTTGAGTGGTGCGGCGCCGGTGCTGTTGCGGCAGGGGCGGGGCGATGCGGCTGTGTTCGGTCTGTGAGCGCACGGCGGAAATCTTCACCGGTAAGCTAGAATCTCATTTTTGAGATGATCCAATTTTTTCGAGGTCTGACGACTTATGTTTCCTGATCGTGTCCTGTCCGGCATGCGTCCTACCGGCGCTTTGCATCTGGGTCATTACCACGGCGTATTGAAAAACTGGCTGCGCTTGCAAAGCGAGCATCCCTGCCTGTTCTTTGTCGCTGATTGGCATGCGCTGACAACGCATTACGAGTCGCCCGAAGCGATTGAGCAAAACGTTTGGGATATGGTGATCGACTGGCTGGCGGCGGGCGTCGATCCCTCGCAAGCAACCATTTTCATCCAGTCCCGTGTGCCGGAACATGCCGAATTGCATCTGTTGCTCTCAATGTCCACGCCGCTGGGCTGGCTGGAGCGGGTGCCGACCTACAAGGATCAGCAAGAGAAAATGACCGACCGCGATCTCGCGACCTATGGCTTCCTCGGTTATCCTCTGCTGCAGGCGGCCGACATCCTGATCTACCGGGCGACCAAGGTGCCGGTCGGGGAAGATCAAGTGCCGCATGTAGAAATGACGCGCGAAATCGCACGCCGTTTCAACCACCTCTATGGCCGCGAACCCGGCTTTGAGGAAAAGGCGCTGGAGGCGCTGAAAAAACTCGGCAGCAAACGCGCACGGCTGTATCAGGAAGCGCGCACCAAATACCAGGAACAGGGCGACGCCGAGGCCCTGGAGCAGGCCCATGCCTTGTTGCAGGATACCCAAAACATCAGCATGGGCGACCGCGAGCGGCTGTTTGGTTATCTTGAGGGCGGGCGCAAGATCATTCTGGTCGAACCGGATGCCTTGCTGACTGAAGCGGCGCGGATGCCCGGNCTGGATGGGCAGAAAATGTCCAAGAGCTACAACAACACCATCTCGTTGCGCGAAGAGGCCGACAGCGTGACCAAAAAGGTGCGCACCATGCCGACCGACCCGGCGCGGGTGCGGCGCACTGACCCGGGCGAGCCGGAAAAATGTCCGGTCTGGCCGTTGCATCAGGTCTATTCCAGCGCTGAAACCAAAGCCTGGGTGCAGCAAGGTTGCCGCAGTGCCAGCATTGGCTGCATAGAATGCAAACAGCCCGTGATCGACGCCATCCTGAAAGAGCAGGAACCGATGCGCGAACGCGCCCAGGCTTATCTGGACGATCCGGCACTGGTGCGCAATATCGTTGCCGATGGTTGCGAAAAAGCGCGCAAAATGGCGCAGGAAACGATGCGCGAAGTACGCGAGGCAATGGGTCTGAACTATTCATAGACGGGCCGTCGAGAAAAGCCCCACGATCAGATACAATGGCCGTTTTACAAGCTTTGCACAGTTCAGAACATGATTAAAGGCAGCCTGGTTGCGCTGGTGACCCCGATGCTCCCGGATGGGGCGATCGATTGGGATACCTACCGCGCATTGATCGATTGGCATATCGAGGAAAAAACCGATGCACTAGTGGTGGTGGGCACGACGGGTGAGTCGCCCACGGTTACGGTCGAGGAGCATTGCCATCTGATCGACGTCGCGATCAAGCATGCAGGCGGACGTATTCCCGTGATCGCCGGCACCGGTGGCAACTCGACCCAGGAAGCCATCGAACTGACTGCCTATGCAAAAAAAGTCGGTGCAGATGCCAGTCTGTCGGTCGTGCCCTACTACAACAAACCCTCGCAGGAAGGCCTGTACCGCCATTTCAAGGCGATTGCCGAAGCGGTTGATCTGCCGATTCTGCTGTACAACGTGCCGGGACGCACCGTCGCCGACATGCACAACGACACTGTACTGCGTCTGGCCCAGGTGCCGGGTATCGTCGGGATCAAGGATGCCAGTGGCAATATCGAACGTGGCAGCTGGCTGATTCGTCAGGCGCCGGAAGGTTTCGCGATCTACAGCGGTGACGATGCTTCTGCAGTAGCGTTGATCCTGCTCGGGGCCCATGGAAATGTTTCGGTGACCGCCAACGTCGCGCCCCGCGCGATGCACGATCTGTGTATGGCGGCACTCCAGGGCGATGCAGCGACCGCGCGTGAAATCAACCAGCGTTTGCTGCCTTTGCACAAGAATTTGTTTGTCGAGGCGAACCCGATTCCGGTGAAATGGGCGTTGCAAACAATGGGGCGGATTCCCGCCGGGATCCGCTTGCCGTTGACACCGTTGCATTCGGACTATCATGCGGCGGTCGTGGCGGCATTGCAGTCTGCCGGTGTATTGCCGCGCTGATTGCTCATTACCAAGTACCAAGGCAGCAGGTTATTACTCAAGAGACAAAATGAAAACACCTACATATTATTTGGCAGGTCTGTGCCTGCTGTCACTGGCAGGGTGCAGCACCATCGGCGAGTTGATGGAAGGGCAGAAGATAGACTACAAGTCGGCGGGCAAATTACCGTCGCTGGAAGTCCCGCCCGATCTGATCAAGCCAGCCGCCAACGAACGTTACAACGTGCCGGAAACCAGCCGTGGCACGGCGACATTGTCCGGCTATCAACAGACGCGCCAGGAGGCGACACGTAATTCCGGCCAGGCGGGGGTGTTGCCAACAGTGGAAAAAGCCACCATCGAACGTTCGGGTTCGCAACGCTGGCTGTTGGTCAATCGACCACCGGCAGAAGTCTGGCCGCTGGTGCGTGAATTCTGGCAGCAGGCCGGTTTCCTGATCAATCAGGATGCGCCTGAGACTGGCATCATGGAAACCGATTGGGCGGAGAACCGTGCCAAGCTGCCGCAGGACATCATTCGCTCGACCCTCGGCAAGATGTTTGATGGTCTGTATTCCACTTCCGAGCGCGACAAGTTCCGCACTCGTCTGGAAAAAACCGACAAGGGCACCGAGATCTACATCAGTCATCGCGGCATGATTGAAGTGTACGACAACACAACCAAAGATCACACGGTATGGCAGCCGCGTCCGGCCGATCCCGAGCTGGAAGCTGAGTTTCTGCGCCGCTTGATGTTGGTACTGGGTTCAGAAACCGCGCAGGATCAGGCCAAACTGGCGGCAGAGAATGTGCAAGCCGACCGGGCGCAGTACATCCGTGAAGGCAATGCCGTGGTCGGATTGCGTGTCAATGAAAGCTTCGATCGCGCCTGGCGGCGTGTCGGTCTGGCACTTGACCGCGTCGGTTTCACCGTGGAAGACCGCGATCGTTCCCAGGGCTTCTATTACGTGCGTTACGTTGATCCACAAATCGACAATGCCAACACTGAAAAACCGGGGTTCTTCAGCAAGCTGTTCTCCTTCGGCGGCAAGAAGGATGAAAAGCCCAGCGAATACCGTATCAGTGTGCAGACCGGCGCTTCCGAGGCCAGCACGGACGTGCGCGTGCAGAGCAAGGATGGCAAGCTGGATCAATCGGATACTGGCAACCGGATTCTCAAGCTGCTCCTCGATCAGCTGAAATAAGTCGCACACAGCGTTACGTAAAGTGCGCTTCGCAATACTTGGCAGCGGCAGTGACGGCAACGGATTGGTTGTCGAAGCTGCCGCCGCTGCTTTTCCTTCCGTTTATCCTTCTGTATCTCCAGTTTCTTCCGACGCACTGCACCCGACCCGAATTCTGGTCGATTGCGGATTCGGCATTCGTGACACGGTGGATCGGCTGGCACGGTTGGAGCTCGTACCAGAGCAGCTGGATGCCATCGTCCTGACACACGAACATGATGACCACGCCAGCGGCGCATTCAAATTTGCGCACCGTTTCAACCTTCCCGTCTGGCTGACCGCCGGTACCTTGCGCGGTTGCAAAAACTACTTGCGTGCAGGCGTGCCGCTTGAACTGTTCGATTCGCACACGCCATTCGCGATCGGTGGTCTTGCGCTGCAACCGGTCGCGGTGCCCCACGATGCCTGCGAGCCGACCCAGTTTGTTTTTTCCGATGGCGTCCATCGACTGGGGCTGTTGACCGATGCGGGTCGATCAACTGCGCACATGATTGCCGCGTTCAGTGGGGTCGATGCGTTGGTGCTGGAATGCAATCACGATGCGCAAATGCTGGCGGATTCGAATTATCCCGCCACCTTGAAGCGACGCATTGGCGGTGCTTTCGGTCATCTGTCGAACGCCGAGGCCGGCGCGATTCTCGCGGCGCTTGAACAGGACAGATTGCAGCACGTAATTGCGGCGCATTTGTCGCGATCAAACAATACCCCGCAGCTGGCGCGGACTGCGCTGATGCGCGCATGGTCGGGTGCGGTGCGGGAAGTGGAAGTGGCGTGTCAGACTGAAGGATTGGGTTGGCGTGTGCTGCAGTGCTGAATCTGTCGAGACAATAAAAAAAGCCGACTCGAGGTCGGCTTTTTATTTCGCAAGAAGCGAATTACTTCTTGGCAGGCTCAGCGGCAGGAGCGGCAGGAGCGGCAGGAGCAGCTTCAGCAGCAGGTGCAGCAGGAGCGGCAGGAGCAGCTTCAGCAGCAGGTGCAGCAGGAGCGGCTTCAGCTTTTGGGGCTTCGGCAGGTTTGCTGCAAGCAGCCAGAGCGATGGCCAGCAGGGACGCGATCAACAGGGACTTTTTCATGAATTTTCCTTTGACAAACAAGTTAGCTAAAAATGTGATTACCGGTGTTTATTGCTTTAAGTACTCTGGAGACTGTTGCCGGGCCACTATCCTGATCAAACAGCACACCCACGTTCCAGCACATCCAGCGGGCGATTATACAAAATTTTAAACGTCGGTGTGGTGAGCGTGTGATCGATGCATGCGGCTGATTTTCAAGCGTTTGACGCGTTGCCCAAGCCGATCCAGCCAGCGCAATACCACGCGTGGAAGGTTGTCACCAGCACCTCGGACGGGAGGATTTTGGCCCCTGAAATGGTGCGTTGATTTGCCAATTTTTTCAGCAATGCAGCCTCCTGGTGCGAGATCGTGAAACTTTCACCATTGATGAACAGTTCTGGGGTGCGATAAAGCATGCGCGTGCGTGCGTTCAGCACAATGTGCGCCTCGGTCAGCTGCTGCCGAAACCTCGCCAGCGAAAGCGGGGCGGTCGGGGGCACGAAGAAGGTTGTGGGCTTCGGGCTGCTCAGATATTCGCCGAGGAAATTGCGCAGCGTCGTGGGGTTCCAGGCGATGCGTTTGAACGATTGCTGTACCGCTGCGATCCAGCTGTCGTCAATCCAGGCGGGATGCGCGCTGGCGCTGCGACGCGGGTCGGCATATCGGCCCGGCAAATCGATGGTGTCGGCAAGATACTCCAGAAAGGCCTGACCAATTTCCTGATAATTGGGTGCACGGAAACCGATCGACCAGGTCATGCATTCGCCCAGTGCGACGCCGTCGTGGGCGACCTGCGGTGGCAGATACAGCATGTCGCCGGGTTCGAGTACCCAGCGTTGCTCCGGTTTGAAATTTTTCAGAATTTTCAGGGGCACGCCTTCGACCAGATCAAGATTGGCTTGCGTACTGATGTCCCATTGCCGTTGCCCGGCAGCTTGCAGCAGGAACACGTCGTACGAATCGAAATGGGGCCCGACTCCGCCACCATCGCCAGCAACGCTGATCATCAGATCGTCCAGCCGGGTGTCAGGAATGAAACGGAACTGTTGCAACAACTGATCGGCGAGGGTGTGGTGCAGATTCACACCCTGTACCAGCAGTGTCCAGTTGCGTTGTCTGCGGCTGGGCAGGTCGGTGCTTGCAAATGGACCATGTTGCAAACGCCATCTGCCCCGCTGTTGTTGAATCAAACGCGATTCCACCTGCGCTTGCTGTGCCAGCGCAAACAACGCGTCGCGCGTGACCGGTGTCTGAAAATCGGGAATCGCCTGACGAATCAGCAAGGGTTTCTTGTGCCAGTAGTGGCGGAAAAAATATTCAGCGGACATGCCGCCCAGCAAGGGCTGGGGGTGCTTCGGGGAGGTGGGGTGAGTGGCCATGGCGCGAGTATAATCAAAAGCCTTTCGTCGCAAGTTCACGTCTCATGAAAATCACTAAAAATACTGTCGTCACGCTGCGTTTCACCGTGTTCGATGCCCAGGGCAATCTGCTGGAAGACAGCGATCTGCCAATCTCCTACCTGCATGGTGGCTACGAGGAAATTTTTCCGCGTGTCGAGGAAGCACTGGCCGGACAGGAGGTTGGCTATCAAACGCTGCTGCACCTCGAACCGGAAGATGCATTCGGTGAATACGACGCCCAGCAAATCCGGGTCGAGGCGCGCAGCAAATTTCCGGAACCGATTGAAGTCGGCATGCAGTTCGAGGGCATTCCAGAGGATGAAGAAGAAGGGCAGGAGGGTGAAGGAAAAATCTTCATCGTCACTGACCTCGCCGAAGATCGGGTCGTGCTCGATGCCAACCATCCCTATGCCGGCATGGCGCTGCGCTTTGAGGTACGGGTGCTGGATGTGCGTGCTGCCGAACCGGAAGAAATTGCACTGGAACGCGCACTCGGCGAAGCCGAGATTGCGGGTGATGAAGAAACGCCGGAAGAGCATGACGCCGATCTGGATGCTCAGATCGAAGCCAGAAAGAACCAGCCGCCGACATTGCACTGAAGGGCTTTAACCGCCAAGACGCCAAGAGCGCCAAGAAAACCTTTGGGGTTCTTGGCGCTCTTGGCGTCTTGGCGGTTCGATTTTTCTTTATGGATTCTGCAAAGACAAGGCGCGAGTTTCAATCTCGAATACGTTGCGCTTGCCGGGGCGCACCTTGATTCTGACCCACTGGTTGATCAGGGGGGAGCCGAACACTTCTACACGGGTGAAATTTTTCAGCGGTTTGCCTTGCGCATTTTTCAAGGGTTGATTGACCTGGTGGTGGTGGCTGTCGCCGTGGATCAGCAGTACCTGTCCATCGTATTGACTCACCAGTGTGCGTAATTGCTGGCGGAATTCACGGTAACCATCGTGGCCCTGGACGGGGGTTCGTTCGAAATTCGGGTTGGCTTGAATCAATAGCACCAGTGCCGGCAAATGCTTTTGTTGGGCGAGGGCGAAGGCACGTTGCAGCCAGATGCGGTTGGCGATCAGGCGGTCTTCGAATTCGCCGTTGCGTCCACCGGCGCTTTGGTAGTTGTTGTTGCTGCCGGGGAGATTCAGTCCGACGAACAAAATCGTTTGATACTCCCAGCGCACATTTTCCCGATAGCGGCGAAATTTCGCCATTTCCGATTGCCGGGTCAGGCGCAGCTTTTCCTGACCCAGCGCATAGTCGTCATCGAAAAACAATTCGCGCAGACGTTGCAGGCGCTCGGCCGGGTTGTGCTGTCCGGCCGCCACGCGATGGCAATCGGTCCACTCATTGTCGCCGGGCACGAGAATCAAGGGTTGGCGCGCCTGATTCAGCAGCGCCTTGCGTGCTTCCAGCAATTCATCGGCGCACGGTTCGGAGCCGCTTTTGATATCGCCGGCATGCAGAATGAAAGCGCTATTGTCTTGTGCGATCTGTTCCAGTATCTGCTTGAGCAGATCAGCCTCGGCGCTGCTGTAGGGTAGATCGCCAATGGCAACGAAGCTGAAGGGTTCCGGTGTGATGCGTGCGGCCTCTGGCAGCGCGGGTAGAGGAAGCAGGGCCAGCAGTGCGATGCAGTGCGCGAGCAGGCGGTGGTAGTTCATGATTGACTCACCTGTTTGAGCCGGTATAGCGTATCGAGTGCTTCTCGCGGGGTCATTTGATCGGGGTCAAGGTTGTTCAGTAATTCAAGCGCCGGATGGATTGGCGCGTCGGGTGTTACGTGATCGGCCGCGTGGGCAAACAGATCCATTTGATTTCCCTGGTCGATGGCGTGTTGTTCCAGTTGCTGCAATGTCCGTTGCGCGGCGCGAATCACGCGTGGCGGGATGCCGGCCAGTTTCGCGACCTGCAAGCCATAACTCTGGCTGGCCGGGCCGTCTTGCACGGCGTGCAGGAAGACGATGCGATCCTGATGCTCGACCGCTGCCAGATGGACATTGGCGACACTGGAAAATTCCTGCGCCAGTTGCGTCAATTCAAAATAATGGGTGGCGAACAGCGTCAGGCTGCGGTTGTGTTCGATCTGGTGACGCGCAATCGCCCAGGCCAGCGCGAGGCCATCGAAGGTCGAGGTGCCACGGCCGATTTCATCCATCAGTACCAGACTGTGCTCGGTGGCTTGGTGCAGGATGGCGGCAGCTTCGGTCATTTCCACCATGAAGGTGGAACGACCTCCGGCCAGATCGTCGGCCGCGCCGATGCGTGTGAAGATACGGTCGATCGGGCCGATGCGCGCGCTCTGTGCCGGCACCGGGCAGCCGATGCAGGCGAGCAGCACGATCAGTGCCACTTGCCGCA
>JGI1358J11329_10001586_pt1 | contig 18510 bp, 20 predicted proteins | sample Subgroupgradi54m_FD_11329 | JGI IMG/M metagenome (IMG submission 11329)
CCGTTATTTTTAAGCAAACTTAATCAAAGGATCGACAGCGCCTCGGTCTGGCGTGTGGTCAAGAAGTATCTCAGGCAGGCGCGGATTGAAAAGGAAAAACTATCTCCACATACATTAAGGCATACTTTTGCGACGACGCTTTTGAAACAGGGTGAAAATCTTCTGACGATCAAGAAACTTTTGTCTCACCGCAATCTGCGCACCACGGAACGCTATCTGCACATCAATGACCAAGACCTTCGCAGTGCCGTCGGTAAGATTGACTTAGCGACGGGATAAATTCTTGAGAGGTAAACTTACCGACGATATCCTTCAAGTTTCTGCATGAATACTTTCAAAGGGTCGGGGATGGACACGAGGGGGGATAGGTATATTTATTGGGAGTCTCACTTATCGACCAATTAAGAGAAGAAATACATTTAAAGGTTCTTACCCCCGGAATCCTCCTTGGAAAAGATTTTAAAGTACGAGCGGAGCATTGATAAATCAATATTCCAGAAAAATCATCATGCTAAGAAATCTTTAGAGGATAGTTGTTCGGTAATTGGGTTTGTTTTGAAGAAAATTACATTTTTTATAGTTAAAAAATATTTATGCAGTAAAATGCAAAATATGCAAACATTTAAAAAGACTTTCCCCCGCCCGATAGATAATCTCATTAAAGAATTAGAAGAATATCGTTTAGAGAATCGTATCACGCAACAACAGCTTGCGGATGAGATTGGCGTTGTCTTTTCGACTGTCAGCCGGTGGCTGAATGATAAGACGAAGCCGAATAAAATACAGCAGTATCACATTGAGAAGTTTTTGAAGGAGCGGGGTGTTTATGGCAAAAAGTAAAACCATACAGAAAGCAGAGCGGGAATCGCTTAATATCAAAGACAAACTACTTGAAATGCTAAAGGCGTCCACGCCGGAGGTGTTTGCCGAGGGTAAGGTTGATTGGGATAAATTGCGCCGGGCGCTGGGGGAACATCTGGAGACTTCGGCGGACAAATTTAATTTTACGTGGGCCGGTAAAGCGCAAGCGATTACGAATGTTTTGATCCCCAGCAAGGCGACATTAAGGCCGGACAAAAAAGAAAGCGTCAAGTTTGACACCAGCGAAAACCTTTTTATTGAGGGAGATAATCTTGAAGTCCTTAAGCTCCTGCAAAAATCATATTTTGAACAAGTCAAGATGATCTACATCGACCCGCCGTATAACACCGGCAACGACTTTGTCTATAAAGACGATTTCCGCCAGCCGTTAAAAAATTATCTTGAGCAGTCGGGCCAAGTAGACAGCGCAGGCAACCGTCTCTCGACGAACACGCAGGCCAGCGGACGCTTTCACAGCGACTGGCTGACGATGATGTATCCCCGGCTCAAGCTGGCGTGGAATTTTTTGCGTCACGACGGTTTAATTTTTGTGTCTATCGACGACAACGAGGTGCATCATTTGCGGATGATGATGGATGAAATTTTTGGAGAGGAAAATTTTGTTGCAAGTTTTATATGGAATAGTCGTCAAAACGTGGATAGTAGAGCATTGACTGGTGCTTCAATCGACCATGAGTACATAATTTGTTATACGAAAAATGTGGGTACTCGGATTGTTGGTCGAGAGATAGATAAATCTAAATATAAAAATCCCGATAATGATCCTCGAGGGCCTTGGATGAGTTCTGCTATGGATGGTATTGCGACAAAAGACAGAAGGCCTAACCTGCATTTTGAAATTATTAATCCACAAACCGGTATTAAATATAGTCCAAATCCAGCAAATGGTTGGAGATTTCAGAGGAGTACGGTAGATCAGTTGATGAAAGAAAAAAGAATTCTATGGCCCAAAGATCCCACTTCTAAACCAAGGTTTAAAAGATATTTGAATGAGTTAGAAAGCGATGTTACAAATTTTTCAACAGTATTGGAGACTGCTTTTACTTTGGAAGGAACACGAGAATTGCGTAATATTATGGGTATGGAAACCCTTAAATTTCCGAAACCGATAGATTTAATTATTCAGTTGATAAAACAAGGAACAGAGGGAAACGAAAGTGATATTATTCTCGATTTCTTCGCCGGTTCCGCCACGACCGCCCACGCTGTCTTAGCTCAAAATCAAGGAGACGGCGGGGATCGTAAATTTATCATGGTTCAAATGCCGGAGCCGACCGATCCGAAAAGCGAGGCGTACAAAGCAGGCTATAAAACCATCGCTGACATTGGTAAAGAGCGTATCCGACGGGTGATAAAAGGTTATGGCGACCACAAACCCATTGACGATGGTTCGACTTCGCTCACCACAAGCGGTTTCAAAGTTTTCAAGCTGGATAAATCGAATTATTCCGACAATCTTTTTGAATACGATCCTGAAAAGACCGACGAGGAAAACGAAAAGGCGTTTAAAGATTACCTCAACAAAGCTCAAAAGGAACTTTTTCCGGCCCAAATAAACGAAATCGATATTGTTTATGAGAACATTATCAAAGAAGGATTAAGCCTTAACGCCAAGATAGACGAGATGAAGATTGCAAGAAACAAAATTTATAAGGTTACGGATGGGGAGCGGGAGCTTTTGATCTGCCTTGATGAGAAATTAACGGACGGCATCATTGACGCCCTTACCAACAAAGATTACAAAGAGAAAATCTTTATCTGTTTTGACGGCGCTTTGACGGACAGTGAAAAAGCCAATCTGGCCCTGAATCTTACGCTCAAGACGATATGAAATTAAAATTTGATGCCAATCAGCAATTCCAGGTAGATGCCGTAAACGCTGTTCTCGATATTTTTGAAGGACAGGGCAAAAACGGCTATGCTCACGTTGCCACATCCGGCGATCTTTTAGGGATATATCCCAATCAGTTGACACTTGACAGCGGGACAATCCAGCAAAACATCCGTAATGTTCAAAAGAGAAACGGAATTGCCGGTGAGGTTGTGCCAGAGATGGATTTTTCTGTTGAGATGGAAACCGGCACCGGCAAGACCTATGTCTACCTACGCACCATTCTGGAGCTTAACCGGAAGTATAATTTCAAGAAATTCATTATCCTTGTGCCGTCGGTGGCGATCCGGGAAGGCGTTATTAAGACACTTAATATCACAAAAGACCATTTCAAGGCGCTCTACGATAATATCCCCTATCGGTTTTATGAGTATGTTTCCCGCAATCTTTCGCAAGTTAAGGCTTTTGCCCAGAGCAGTAACGTTGAAATTATGGTTATGACAATGGGGGCCTTCAACAAAGACGCCAACATCCTTTACAGTAGCCGGGATCAGATGCAGGGCGAACAACCGATCAGCTTTATTCAAAAGACGAATCCGATTCTTATTCTTGACGAACCCCAGAACATGGAAGGCGAAGCGACACAGGAAAAACTAAAGAATTTTAATTCGTTATTTCGCTTGAGATATTCGGCCACGCATAAAAATCTTTATAACCTCGTCTATCATCTGGCTCCTTATGATGCCTATCAGCTCGGTCTGGTAAAAAAGATTGAGGTTTATTCCGTCGTTGACACGGATGACGACGAACAACCGAGGGCATTTATAAATCTTACAGGCGTTACTTCTTCAAAGACGACCTTCAAGGCCAAAGCAGAAGTCCTTGTCAAGGACAGCAAGAATAATCTCAAGAAAAAGGCCATTGTCTTAAAACAAAATGACGATCTTGCGAAAAAGACAAATAACAGCATTTACAACGGGTATATCGTGGATGAGATGACAGCGGATGCCCCGGATTATGGACTTGTGGGATCAGTCAAATTCAAGAACGGTGTTGAAGTCAAGCGGGGCGAAGACGTGGGCAAAGATAAAAAAGACGTTATGCGGGCCCAGATCAGAAATACGATTGAACGGCATATTGAAAAACGTCGGGAGCTTAAGAAAAAAGGCATCAAGACCCTTTCTCTCTTTTTTATAGACAGAGTCGATAATTACATTAAAGACGATGGTTTTATCAGAAAGACATTTGATGTGGTGTTCAACGAGGTTAAAAAAAATGACAAGGAATTTGCGAAGCTCAAGGCCGGCGATGTGCGTAAAGGCTATTTTGCCGAGAAGAACGGCGAGTATCTGGAACGTGAAAAAGCCATAGCGGAAAACAAAGAAGCGTATGACCTGATTATGAAAGATAAGGAACGTCTCTTGTCGTTCGATGAGCCTACGGAGTTTATTTTTACCCACTCCGCCCTTAAAGAAGGATGGGATAATCCGAACGTTTTTAATATCTGTACACTGAACACGACGGTTTCCACGATGAAGAAGCGTCAGGAGATCGGTCGGGGGATGAGGTTATGCGTTAATCAAAACGGCGATAGGGTTTTTGATAGAAACATCAATCTGCTCTCCGTTATTGCCAACGAGCACTATTCCGAATACGTTTCAAAGCTCCAGACCGAGTTTGTAGAGGATGGCATTTATAAGGCTTCGCCGTCGCCTTCCAACGCACGCAAAAAAAGGATCGTGAAATTACGCAAAGGTTTTGATAAAGACCACAATTTCACGGCAATATGGAATCGGATCGCCAAGAAGACCAAGTATTCCGTCGGGGTTAATTCAGACCGGCTTGTCAAAGGGTGTATTGAGAAGATCAACAGGCTTTCTATTCCCAAAAGACAAATTAACGTTACCAGAGTTGGCGTTGATATTGGTAAAAAGCAAGTTGATTTTCGAACGCTTCAATCGGTCTCGCAAGATGCGATTATTTCTAAGACGCCGATGGATTGCGTGAATTTTATCAAGGATGAAACGAAATTGACTCGGGAAACTGTTATAAAGATTTTAAGAGGAATAAATTCACGTCTTTTGTTCAACAACCCGGAGCGTTTCATTTTCGAGTCAATACAGGTTATTAACGAGACTCTTGTCAAAGACTACATTGAGCAGATCAGCTATTGGCTTGCGGATGACAAATATTACGTTTCGCAGTTTGAGAAGATCGTCAGCCATAAAGACAGCGTGCACGACATAACGAATAAGAAAAAGTCGATTTATGACGCTGTTGTCTACAGCTCTGATGTGGAAAAGAATTTTGCCATTGATTTAGACCGAGACGAGAGAATTAAATTATTTATTAAGCTCCCGGCGTGGTTCTCGGTAAAGACGCCTCTTGGCGGTTATACACCGGACTGGGCGATTGTAACGGTTAAGATGGACAGCAAGGGCAGAGAATCAGACGAAAAGATTTATTTTGTCATTGAGACGAAAGGTTCGACGGCTGAATCTGAGCGCCGGGGAACGGAAAATCAGAAGATCGAATGTGCGAAGAAGCACTTCGAGATTATAAAAGTACGGTATAAAGACGTTTCGAGTTACCGTCAGTTTGAAGAATTGATGAGGCAAGAGTTTAAGGAGCCGTTCGAACGGATTGTAGAATCAAAAGAGAGCAAGAAGGAAAAATCCGATTTGTTTTTCAGCGACGTTGTCCCCGATGAGAGGCAATATATTGATTACCTGCCGGTCTATACCTTAGAGGCAGCTTGTGGAAAATTCGGTGAGGGGCGAGATGCTAAAATTTTATGCTGGGTTGATGTTAAGAATTTAAAATTGAAGGGAAAAGACGAAAGAAATTTTGTTTCTCAAGTCAGGGGCGACTCAATGGAGCCGAGAATCAAAGACGGAGATTATTGTTTATTCAGGGCGGATGTTGTCGGCTCAAGGAATGACAAGATCGTGCTCGTCCAGCATCATAGCATTCACGACCCGGATAATGGCGGGAGATATACGGTAAAGAAATATAAAAGCTATAAAAGTCAAAAGCCGGGCAAGCTCAATGAAAAAGTGGAACTGATACCATTAAATAAAAAGCATGGAACCATTGTGTTAGAAGATGAATCAGACGAGGATTTCAAAGTCATTGCCGAATTTATCAAAGTACTTGAATAAGGGACAATATGAAACACGACGATTTAATCAAGCTGCTCAACGACAACAAAGAAACAAGCATTATCGCCTATTTTGACTTGAGCAATATGTTTCACTGGCAAAAGACGCTGAAGTGGCAGTTTTCAGTTTACCACATTATCAAGCAGGTGTTATCAATCAAGCAGGTCAAGGAAGTCCGTATTTATTACGGGCTCAATGAGCGGGAATTGAATAAATCGGAACGATTTCATCAACGGTTGAGGGAAAGCGGAGCGATTCTGGTTACGAAGCCGGTCAAATGGATCAAGAAGGAAATCACAAAAAATTTGTTTGTCACTTCATTTACGCTTACCCGGCTTGACGGGAATGCTCATTTAAAGTTGGATGAGTTTATTGATTACTTGAATAAGCAAGAGATCAAGATTGAAGAACCGAAATGCAATTTTGACGTTGAGATGGCTTTGGATATGCTGGACGCCACGGACAAAATTTCGGGGATTCTTCTGTTTTCCGGCGATTCGGATTTGTATGAACCTTGCGAGAGGCTTAAATTGAAGGGAAAGAAGATTTATGTTTTCGGAGTACGCGGGCAGGTTGCCCGGGAACTGTGGAGCTCGTGTTCACGTTATATTGATTTTGGGCAGTGGTATCAGGGGCCTAAAAAGCGAAAACCCCATTCCTAAGAATGGGGCCGCGTGAATTGGCGAATCTCTTTCGAGTTCGCAAAGTAAATATAGCATATCGCTTGCAAATATCAATATTTATTTTTTTACTTTTGAAAGCATTCTGATTGTGAAAAGCATTCAATATTGAGCAAAATAGTAAAAGTTCTTTCTTTTAACCAGACAGCGACCCCAGCCGGTTATCAATAGCTAGATTAATCACATCGTTATTGACAGCGGTTGCATGAAGCAAGAAATGGTACGAAAGACACTGGTTCAAAATAAAATTTTTTATAATCATGTCACTTAAATGTCGACCTCGAACCCAAAACCTACCCGCACAGCCGACATCCGAAATAAACTCCAATCCTTTTTCACCATTTTAGAAAGACTGGATGAGGGAAAGAGTGTGCCGAAGAAGCTTGTTTCTGTAGCTAAGAAAGATCTCAAAGAGCTTTTAAAGATTTTATAATTGAGATTCATAAAATACCTATGGCATCAATATTTTCATTATTACGAAATCCCGAAACCTTATTGGCTTTTAAACCACAAGAATTAGCCGGTTATGTCTTGGAATTCTTGAATTCTTTACCTGAGCACGAAAAAGAAAACTTACATGGAGGTAATTTTACCCTTTCACATATGCTGAGAGATTATCCCTCACAATATCACAAGAGTATTTCCGAAGCTTTAATGGAAGCGTGGGCTTGGCTTGAACATGAAGGACTGCTTGTCCCCAAACCAGGGCAATCGGGTAATTTTCGGAATATTTCAAGAAAGGGGCAGGAATTAAAAAACCATCTCGATGTCGAAAAATATAGGAAAAAAAAATTATTGTCGTTGGGTGCAACCAATGTCCCGGATATGACACCTCAAGAAAATTCGAAAAAGAAAAAATATGGTTATAAGACAGATGATGTTTTGACCTTTCTTCGTCGAGACGAATTAAAAAGAAGTCATATTGTTCAGATTAATAAAGGCAAACCATTTGAGATCCCCAATCCTAATGTCGATTTTCTTTTGCTTATGGCGATTACGTTAAAAGAAAATAAAGGAGGATGGGTGACCCCGGCTCGAACTAAAAAAGATGGTCTGACCGACGGTACAAAAAGAGATTTTCATAAAATATATCGTTGGGTATCCAATTTAAGAAAAGTTTTTACCGATAATAAGCTGGAAAATTCAAATCTTTTTGTAGAAGGAGTCAAAAGTACAGATGAGCTGAAATATCGTATCTCAACTCATCCTGATAATATAAAAGAACCTACGCGTGGTTGGTTGAAACAGGAATATAAGAGAGTTTTAGAAAAGCGAAAGCTTCGTGAAAAAGAAGCGAAGGAGCGCTGAAGAAAAAAGTAAATTGAACCCGGGGGGGAGAGGCTTAACCTCTGTAGTAGTGCTTCGTCAATCCGCCCAGCCGCGAATCACAGTGAATGTCTTTGTTAGATTTTGTTTCTACACTTTCGGGAGGTCGATCGTTAAGTCCTGAATGCGGCCGGAGGGTGTTGTAGTAGTTCGCGTATTCCTTGACCAGATATTCAAAATGTTCTTTACCGAATACAGCAAAATAATCGAGGCACTCGCGTTTGATCGTACTGACCCACGCCTCGGCGTAAGGATTCAGGTTTGGGGATTTATAAGGCAGTTCTTTGATTTCGATACCGTGGGATTTGAGAATCTGGTCGAATTCTTCGGTGAATTTCGTGTCCCGGTCCCGGATGAGCAATTTTTTTGTATCTGTCTTGGATTCATCGCAGAGGAATTTTAGAGTTTTTGTCGTTTCGGTGATCCATTCTTTTTTAGGATGTTTTGTTATCCCGGCAATGTGAACTTTGCGGGTGTGAATGTTAATGAAAAAAAGTACGTAAAAAACTCTTGGTCCCAACGCTGTCCAGACGGTTTTGGTGAAAAAATCGCATGCCCGTAATGTTTCAAAAGTTCGTTTGATATAGGCATCCCAAGAATCTTTATTGCGTTTGGGAGCAGCGGGGATGCCATTTTTGATGAGGATGGCTTTTACAGTATTGCGGGAGGGGAATATAGCTATAAAGTTTATTCAGCTCGGCTCTGATTCTGGGATAACCCCAACCCAGATTTTCTTTGGCCATCCGGATAATAAGATCAACCATCTCTTGAGGAGTAATGCGGGGACGGCCTCGACGGTCTTGGCTTTTACCTTTGGAGGTCGGATCATCACTCGCCCACCGTCTGAAGGACGAGTAGTTTACGATATTGATAATCTTTTTGATTTTTCCACCAAGGGGTAGGCCGTATTTTAAAAGAAGGTATTTTTCATCAGCAGTTGTGGTGATCCGTTTGGAGCATTTGGATCGAAGGATTTTGTTTTCGACTTTGAGATATTCAATCTGACGCATGAGATCGCTGTGAACCAGTTGGCCTAGAGTCACCCAGAATTCTTGGAATAAAGATTTTGCCATGTTTGTTTCACTCATATCTAAGTCCTCATAAATTTGTTGTATTTACATTTGTAAATGCTATACTACGATCGTGAAAAGCATTTATTGGAATCAAGATAAAAATGCGCAGTTAAAGCAATTGCGTAAAGTTACTTTTGAAGATTTGATCAATTCTCGATTTATTGGCATAGAAAAGCATCCCATAAAAGCGCATCAGAAGCTAATGTTATTTGAGTATAGAGGTTATGTTTGGGTTGTCCCATATGTTAAGGGAGATGATTATTATTTCTTAAAAACAGCTTTTCCTAGCCGCAAACATACTAAAAAATATTTGGGAGGTGTGTGATGAAGAAAAATTATTTTTCAGCGGAAGAAAAGGAAATTATGGAGTCTATTGAAAGGGATGAATTTGTTCCCGTAACTGATGTTGAATTAAAAGAAGTGGTGGAGGCTATAGCTGCTAGAAAAAAGGATATGACGTTGACCATCAGGGTCAACCATAAGGACATAAACCGGATTAAGAAAATGGCTCAAAAACGAGGCATACCGTACCAATCGTATATTTCGGAAGTTATCCATCGCGTTGCCCAGTCTTCATAGAGTTAGCTCATTTTAACCCCTCACAAATCAGGTCTCATAATTTCTGCACCTGCCTCACAAGTCCATCCTTAACTTTTCCGTTTTGGTCTCAATTTTTAAAGTATCCAGATAGGTCGCACGCCTGTCATTTAGGGGAAATCTGCCACCATTTGAATATATTTTACTCGAACTTCTGCTCGTTTTCTGATAATTTATGGGTGAACGGCTCCAAATCAGGGTTCCCCCAGATATCCGCCCGGGGAGGAGATTATCTTTCTCAATCTAGAGCGAACGGTGGCCTTGGATTCGGAGCAACTACAACAAGCGTACTTTTTCTGGTCATAATTCTGAGCTTAGTTATTTATTTGACACTGACGAGAAAGGATGAAATTCCTGCGGAAAAATAAAATTGGATGGACTCTTTTTCATTTTTTTTATAATTTTATTCTTTAAAGAAGTATAATATTACAAAATTTTTAATTAAAAGTATTTAAACCAAAAGGAGGAGTCATGAAATTATCAAGGGCTGTGGTAATGGGGTTAGTTGTAAGCGGATCGATTGTATTATTGTCATCAATTTCTTTTGCAGCAAAAGACAAGGAGAAGGATCAAATCAAAGTTCTCAACGATGCGGCAGCTGCTCTTAAAGAATCCAATCCTGATCTGTCCGCAGATTTGACCAAGTATGCAAACGAAGAAGCGAAAGAGATGGGAGGGAAAAAAGGAGAGAAAAAGGAACTGGAAGGGAAAAAAGAAGAAGCAATGGAAAAAGAACATAAAGGGCATATAAAACTTTTAAGGGACTCCGCCGCTGCTCTTGAAAAATCACATCCTGAACTCGCCGAAAGTTTGACCCAAATGGCAGATCGCAGTACCAAGAGGATGGAGAAAAAAGAAGGTAAGGAAGATACCAAAGAGATGGAAGAAAATGAGATGAAGGGCAATAAATAATTCTCTTCAGTGATTTTAAGACGGTCATGTCGATTATTAATTTGCCCTCTGCGGTATTCACTCTGCAGAGTGTCATAAGCAAAGTTTAATATGAAAGTTAAAGACCTAGCCCTTCTCATCGAAGGTACTATCGAAGGCGATGGGGATGTGGATATAACAGGTTTAAGTGGTACTGAGTCCGCAAAAAACGGCGATTTAACTTTTGCTGTCGATGAAGATAAACTTATCCTAGCCGAACAAAGTAAAGCCGCATTTGTATTAACCACCAGAGTAATAAGAAAATCCACAAAGCCCCTTATAAGAGTAAACAATCCTAAGCTTTCTTTTTTAATTGTCTATAACTCATTTAATAGTCAGAAATTTAAAGAAACATTTTTGCATCCATCTGCCGCTATCGCTGATTCTGTGAAATTCGGGAAAAATATTTCGGTAGGCTCGCATGTCTCTATAGAGGATAATGTCATTATCGGTGATCATACAATCATAGAAAGTGGTTGTGTGATAAAGAAAAACTGCGTATTGGGAATTCGTTGTCGTTTATTTCCTAATGTTTCCCTTTATGAAGATACAATATTAAAAAATAATGTCGTCCTTCACAGCGGGGTCATTATCGGCGCAGATGGATTTGGTTACGTAAAGGATAAAGACAAGATTTATAAATTTCCTCAGTTAGGAAAAGTGATCATAGAAGACGATGTTGAGATTGGCGCTAATACAACGATAGATCGAGGCTCTTTAAGCGATACAATGATAGGGACTGGTTCCAAAATAGATAATCTTTGTCAAATCGCGCATAATGTGAAAATAGGAAAAAATGTGATCATGGCTGCGCAAAGCGGTATTGCCGGAAGCACTATTATCGACGATAATGTAACCATAAGCGGACAGGTAGCGATTACCGATAATGTCAAAATAGGAAAAAATGTGGTTATCGGTGGAAAGAGCTGCGTCATAAATGATATTAAGGATAATACTGTTGTCTGGGGGATCCCTGCGCGGCCGATTGGGCAGACAAAAAGACAGATGGCAATTCTTTCCTGGCTGACAAAGAATTTTTCGATTCTTTCAAAGATTGTGAAAGATAAAGAGACCTAGGAATTATTTTATAGGCTTATCCGTTTGACTGACCCCGGCTTTTAAGGCAGATATATTTAGGAGACATCATTATTAAAGTTGACGATCAAGAAGTCATTGATTTAAAAAGTTTTTTTCATGCCATAGTCCCACCTCTCCAGGGTAAGACAGCCACTTTAACGATATTGAGGAATGGGCAAACACTAACTAAACAAGTCCAAATAGGTGCAAGAGAATGATCAGACAGATGTTAAACAAAGTTCCGGAAATCACAATTTTTTTCTGGATCATTAAGGTTTGCGGTACTACGGTGGGGGAGACAGTAGCAGATTATTTGAATGAAACACTTCATTTTGGACTGACTGGAACATCCCTCCTTATGGGAGTATTACTTGTCATCGCTTTGTTCTTTCAGTTCAAGGTGAGAAAATATATCCCATCAATCTACTGGCTAGTAGTTGTTCTCATTAGTGTTGTTGGCACCTTGATTACAGACAATCTGACAGACAATCTGGGAGTTTCTCTAGAGATAACTACTTTAACATTTTCCATTCTGCTCGTGCTGACATTTGCGGTGTGGTACGCGGTTGAAAAGACGTTGTCCGTCCACTCCATTGTTACGATTCGACGTGAAGCCTTCTACTGGTTGGCTATTTTGTTTACTTTCGCTTTGGGTACTGCCGCAGGCGACCTCACTGCGGAAAAGTTTGGACTCGGGTATTTAATCTCACTGTTCATATTCGCCGGTCTCATTGTGGTCGTCACAATCGCCCACTTTGCTGTTAAAGGAATTTTGGCTGTGGAACATAGGCGCCAGTCTAGGAACGCGGTGCTTGCTTTTTGGCTGGTTTACATCTTAACTCGGCCACTTGGCGCATCTATTGGTGACTTCCTTTCACAGGCTCGCGCTGACGGGGGCTTGGGCCTCGGTGCGACTACAACAAGCGCACTTTTCCTTATCACAATCTTAGGGTTGGTTATCTATCTCACGCTTACGAAAAAAGACGAAATACTTCCTGAAGCTGTTCAAGAAGATGGGGCTTAGTAAATCAGCACATTAAAATAAAAATGTTTCAAAATTCTGAAAATGTTTATTTATGATACTTCGTTAAAAGAGACAATTCGGGTATGATTTCTGGGAGTTTTTTCGGTTGTAAAACGTTCAAACCACCACAAAAATCCGCAGTCAGACGACTGACCGGGGAGGTACCCAGATGTATGGCTTCGGCGATCATTGCCGGCAGTATGCCCGGTGCCAGGTTATCGATGGAAAATGCCAACTGCTCCCAAATAAAAAATTTGATGACTGCAAAGCCTGTGTTAATCAATGCGCCAAAGATTTTAAAAATAATATTGCGGCTTCTTTTGGTTGTGAAAGTCAGTGCATTTAAGAGGCAAGGTGGGTGAGGATGATAAAGTTTTCCATCCAGAGCATTCCTACCGGTGGTCCAGAGAAATGAATTGCTCAGCGTTTCTTTAAAAGAAGTCGCCCACGGCCCCTACCGGTGCAGAAAAATCTATCCCAAATAATAATGTTTAATCATCCCACCAAGCCGTGACTCACACTTAATCCTGCCATTATTTTTTTGTGGTTTATATTCCAGCGGTTCGTTGTTGATTCCCGAGTGCGGTCGTTTGGTATCGTAATAGTCGACGTATTCTCGGATCAGATATTTGAAATGCCCTTCGCCGAAAACAAAGAAATGATCGAGGCATTCACGTTTGATCGTTCCGACCCATCCTTCGGCATAAGGGTTGAGATTGGGCGCGCGGTAGGGTAGCTTTTTGACCTTGGTGTTTTGAGGCGCGAATAGTTCGTCAAATTCGTTGGGGAATTTGGTATCGCCGTCTCGGATGAGGAGCTTTTTCGCGTCGTTCTGAAAAATGAACGACACGCTCTTTGTGGCATTGACGATCCATTCTCACGGCTGATTTCGTTGATTTTGTATTCGGGGATGGAGGTAATTTTTTCATCTTCCTCAAAGAGAATTTGCTCTTGAATAGCAAGGGCTAAGAGCCTATTATACTTTGGTATAATTGATTTTTTTATCCTTCATACAATAATAATACAAAGTCATTTCTGATTGACTTTCTTGATTATCTTTCGTATCTAACCTTGTTAATTAATTTGTCAATTAAGGAGAGTAGTGAAATGCCTTCAAATAATAAAAATATTTATATTGTGGATGACGACGAGTCGGTATGCCGCGCACTGAAGGCTCTTTTAATGACTTTTGAGTTTGAAGTAAAAACATTTAATTCTGCAAAAAGTTTTTTTGACGCCGTGCCCAATGATGAGCCCGGGTGTTTAGTTCTCGATATTCATATGCCGGGATTAGACGGATGGGCAATGCAGAAAAGAATTCTTGATTCTGGATCGAAACGCCCGGTTATTTTTATTTCTGCCGAGAAACAGGATAATGCCGCCGACCGTGCTTTGAAAGTAGGGGCGGTGGGTTTTTTGCAAAAACCGTTTAATGGCCAGACGTTGGTTGATCTTATCAATGTTGCGTCGGAAGATACGAATGGAATGACTAAAAAGTAAGACGAGGAAGCGTACCGTGGCCTTCAGCAATAAACATTGTCCCTCTGGACAAATAAATTACAGAGAACTTTTGTTTTGGAATACAATACGGATATAAATCGTCAAAAATTAACAAACGACCATCAATGAAACAGATAAAGAAAATCATTGCTAAACAAACGCGGCCCCGTCGGATTGTGAAAAATAGTCCTATCAGCCTGGAAGAGAAAATTCGCCAGCAAACGGATGAGTTAAAAATCAGAAACGGACAATTAGTGCAAGGGGCCGATAGGGAAAAACTCGCAGAAGAGCAAATACATATTCGAACCAAGGCGATGGAATCTACATTGGACGGCATTTTTATTATCGATGCCAAGAAGCCCAACTTCCCTATTATCTATGCCAATCCGTCTTTTCAGAGTCTTACCGGTTATGCGAAGAACGAGGTGATTGGACAAAATTATTTTCACCTTTATGGATCTGATGCCGACTTGCGTGTCGTTGAAGAAATAAAACAAACCATGCGTCAAGGAAAACCGTTTCATGGGGAGATGCTAAATTTCAAAAAGAACGGCAAAAAGTTCTGGAGTTCACTGCGCATTGCTCCGGTACGCGATACAAATGGTACCATCACGCATTATGTGGGGATTCAAACCGATAGTACATTGATGAAGCAAAGAGATTTAGAGATTGAAGAACAACGCGAGGAGCTTTTGCATGTGACGAGGGTGGGAAAGCTCGCGGAGTTTGTCTCGTCTTTGGCGCATGAAATCAGCCAACCCTTGACGGCCATTCTTTCTTATGCTCAAGCGGCTCAGCGTATGTTCGCAGGCAGGGAACCTCAACTACAGGAAATCTTGCAGTATATTATTAATGATGATCAGCGGGCAGCTGAGGTGATTCGGCGGTTACGGTTACTATTAAAAAAGAGTAGGCCCACATTTGAGCCTCTTGATATCAATACTCTTATTAAAGATACGGTTGTGCTTATTATGACCCACATCACTGTAAGAAATAAAACTCTTAAGTCCGAGTTGGATAGTAATCTCCCTTTCATCCAAGGGGATCGAATACAATTGCAACAGGTGCTCTTGAATCTTATCAGCAACAGTTTAGAAGCGATGGAGGAGAGCAGTGATTCTCGTGAACTGTTGATCAGAACATTGCGCAAAGATACCGACACAATTATGGTGGAGGTAAAGGATTCTGGATGTGGCATTTCGCCACAAAGTAAAGCCAAGCTCTTTACTCACTTTTTTACCACCAAACCCAATGGGTTAGGTATGGGGCTGCCTATCAGCCGTTCCATCATCGAGGCACATGGCGGACGATTGGATGCAGAGAATAATCCTGATCGCGGCGCAACCTTTTATTTCACAATTCCCGTTAATATGAAGAATGGCCAATGAACAGTAATAGCTCTATCATTTATGTCGTTGATGATGATGTCTCGGTGGGTAGAGCTCTATCTTTATTGTTAAAATCACACGGATTTAAGGTTGAGACGTTTACAGAGGCATCTAGCTTTTTAGCTTTTAAGCATCCTAAGGTGCCATCATGCTTGTTACTTGATATACGTTTGCCGGATATCAACGGACTAGTCCTTCAAGAAAAAATGGTCCAACAAGGGATTAGCATCCCTATTATTTTTATTACAGGTCACGGAGATGTTCCCAAGAGTGTGAAAGCGATAAAAGCCGGAGCCATAGATTTTTTTATCAAGCCTTTTACTGCGACTAAACTCCTCGATGCCATTGCTCTTGCCATTGTAGCCAGCAAAGCCAAAAATAAAAAACAAGCCGAAACAGCAAAAATCTGGCGAAATATCAAGACGCTGTCTCCCAGAGAACTTGAAGTCTTCCGCTTAGTAGTCAATGGGATGTTGAACAAACAAATTGCCTTAAAGCGGGGGACTGCCCTCCAGACGATCAAAGTTCACCGTGGCCGGGTCATGCAGAAGATGCAAGCGAAAACCGTAACCGAACTCATTCTCTTCGCCCAAAAAGCGGGCATTGTTTCCCTCCAGCACTAAATTACTTCAAAGATAAAATTGATCTGCACGTCGATAAAAGCCGAGGGTTATACCTCGGTATAATTGATTTATTCTTAGTCTCCCCTACAATGCCATCATGATCTCAGAGGAATTACAGCTTAAGGATTGTGGCGAAATATCGACCAACAAGAAACAAATTTACATTGTGGATGACGATGAGTCAGTGTGCTACGCGCTCAAATTCCTTATGGTTGCTTACGAGTTTGCAGTGAGGACATTTCCCTCCGCAGAGGAATTTTTTAGTGCTGTGCCGAACAGTGCTCCAGGGTGTTTAATTTTAGACATTCATATGCCGGGACTAAATGGGTGGGAAGTACAGCAAAAACTTATGAAAACAGGATCTAATCGTCCGGTCGTTATTATTACGGCGGATAAGAATGGCGGCCTGAAGGAGCAGGCTTTAAAAATGGGGGCAATGGGGTTTTTACAAAAACCGTTTAATGACCAAGAGTTGGTCGATTTAATTAATCTGGCGTTTTAATAAGACAGGAGAGGGAAATGAAAAAGAATTTTTTATTAATCCTTGCAGTTTTATTTTTAACAACCTCGGTTTTGGGCTGCAACATGATGAGAGGAGCGGGAAAGGATGTAGAGAACGCAGGGAAAAGTGTTCAAAAGGCCGTGGATCATAATGATTAAGTGTATGTCAATAAGGAGACCATCGATGAAAAAATTACTAGGTTTACTGGTATTGCTTTTAAGCATAACTCTGATGGGATGCAGCGGAGCTTTTTGGGGCGGTGCGGGTGCCGGAGCCCTGGGCGCCGGGGCCGGATATGAAATTCAGGCCGAGCGGCAAATGAACCAGTTAAATGAAGATCTGAAAAATGGAAAGATTACCCAGCATGATTACGACATCCGTAAAGACCAGATCCAGAAGGGCTCGTTGTTAAAATAGAAAGATCAATATGCACATTCAGAGGGATATCAAAAAAGTATATAGAAGTTATCTCATAAATAGGTTTTCATAAAAGCTTACCTCCGGTAGAATGGAATTCAGGAGGTGAGCCATGGATTTAAAAGACGACCAATGGGCTTTATTAGTCCCACTTATTCCCAAAGAACCCAAACGACCCGACGGACGAGGACGGCCTTGGAAAGATACAAGAGCAGTAGTCAATGGAATGTTATGGATATTACGAACCGGAGCACCTTGGCATGATATGCCGGATCGGTATCCTCCATACCAGACCTGCCATAGACGCTTCCAAAGGTGGGTTAAAGATGGAACCTTTGAAAAGATTTTAAGAGCATTAGCTGAAGATTTATGTAAGCGAGGCGATTTAGATTTAACGGAATGTTTTGTTGACGGTACATTTGTCATTGCAAAAAAAGGGGTCTGGACGTTGGAAAGACCAAGCGGGGCAAAGGTACGAAGCTCATGGCAGTGGCAGACAGCGGTGGTTTTCCTCTCGCGGTGCACGTGGCCAGTGCTAGCCCGCATGAAGTCAGACTTGTCGAAGAAACGCTTAAGCGAAGACACATCAAAAAATCTCCCGAGAAACTTATAGGAGATAAGGCTTATGACAGCGACCCGTTGGATCAACGATTGAAAGCTAAAGGAATTGAATTGATCGCGCCTCACAAAGAAAATCGTGTTAAACCGGCCACGCAAGATGGACGAAAACTCCGGCGATATACTCGCCGTTGGAAGATTGAACGTCTGTTTGCTTGGTTGCAAAATTTTCGTCGTATTGTCGTTAGGTATGAATATCATTCTCAAAACTTTCTAGCTTTTGTTCAATTAGGATGTATCGTTATTTTTCTTAGACAGTATTTATGAGACAACTTCTAGAAGCATAACCAGTTAACTGGTATCCAGATAGTTAACAAAAAAGGCGGCAGCATGGCTTTTCAAGGTGGATATGATAGACAGCCGCGGGAAATGCACAAAGCGGTTTGTTCGGATTGCAAAAAAGAGTGTGAAGTTCCTTTTCAGCCTAGGGGAGACCGTCCAATTTACTGCAAAGAATGCTATTCAAAACGAAAAGATAGTGGCCATTAAAAAAGGCGTCAATTGGCGCCAGGAATAAGCCAGTTGCTAAGGGCAAGGAACATAAGCGGAGTTTACGCTAAAATCAAACAGGTTCTAACCTGCTTCAGCCATCGACCCTTAACAAAACTTGATAACTGTACCACATGGGTAACCTGAAGGTCAAAGAAACACATCTCCATCTTAAATCTACGCAACTAATTGCAAAATAAAAATTTATATTTATTCTTCTTTTTGTTCCTCTTGTCAGAACATTCCTGTGCTAACACTGTGCTAACAAAAATAAATGAACTACCCTACCATGGGACTGTTGCAAAATAGCTCAAAAATGAAAACTGGACGACAAGAAATGGTTTCTGATTTACTTTTAGGCCGCTTGGCCTTTGATTGTCTGCCCTATCTTA
>JGI1358J11329_10001588_pt1 | contig 18503 bp, 17 predicted proteins | sample Subgroupgradi54m_FD_11329 | JGI IMG/M metagenome (IMG submission 11329)
GTCCAACCATATTCCGGAAGTCCTGCTAACCTCGCCGTGTATCTGGCAACGTGCAACCCCGGCGATACGATCATGGGCTTGGATCTTTTGAGCGGCGGACACTTGACACACGGCTGGAAAGTCTCGGCCACCTCGATGTTTTGGAAAAGCGTTCCATACCATCAAACCGCGCAAGGAGTGACGGATCTCGACGAGGTGCGCCGGCTCGCGCATGAACATAAACCAAAATTGATGTGGTGCGGCGGCACAGCCATTCCGCGCGCCATTCCGTTTAAAGAATTGACGGCGATCGCGGATGAAGTGGGCGCGTATCTCGTTGCAGATATTTCGCACATCGTGGGATTGGTGATCGGCGGAGTGCACGAAAGNCCTGCNGCGCACGCGCACATCATCACAACAACAACTCACAAGACGTTACGTGGCCCGCGCGGAGGAATGGTGATGGTGACAGAAAAAGGGTTGAAAAAAGATCCGGAGCTGGCGGAAAAAATCGATAAAGCGATTTTTCCGGGACTCCAAGGCGGGCCGCATATGCACACAATTGCGAGCGTGGGAGTCGCGTTGCACGAAGCGGCACAAGATTCATTTAAAGATTATGCTCGACGTGTGGTCGAAAATGCGAAGACGTTGGCAGACGCACTGATCGAACGCGGCTTCAAGCTCGTATCTGATGGAACGGACAACCATTTGATTTTGGTTGATTTGACGCCGACGGGCATAGGCCGCGGCGTATTCCTCCATCTCGCCCTCGAACAAGCCGGAATCTACACCAACAAAAATACTATTCCCGGCGATCCAAGCTCCCCGTTCTATCCGAGCGGTTTACGCTTGGGATCCCCAGCTGTGACCACGCGCGGCATGGGAGAAAAAGAAATGCAACAAATCGCGGAGTGGATCAAGCGCGTGAGCGATCACATTAAAGAGATCCAAATGCCGTCTGATAAAGAAGCGCGACGCACAGCCATCAAAGAATTTAAAGACACCCTCGCACGTGATCCGTTTTATGAAAAGATGAAACAAGAGGTAAAAGAACTTTGTCTTAATTTTCCGATACCGGGGGTTTGACATTTTATTACATTCTAGTAAGGTGGTCTCGCGTTAAACGGACGAAAAGGAGGCGCTCATGCGCGATGAACTGCTCTTCGAAAAGAATCCACATTCGCACTACAAGCCGGGTCAGCCAAGGGTGACCCATGTTCACTGGGAAGTTGATGTCAACTTCGCCAGCCGCATGCTCTCCTGTCTGGCGTTCGTAAACTTCGATGGCGGAGGCGAGACCAATCTCGACCTGCGTAACCTCGAAATCACGAGCATCACGGACGAAGATGACCAGCCGCTTCCGTATCACGTCAGCCCGACCCACCCCGTACTCGGCGAGTGTCTCACTCTCACCGTACCGGATGGGAAGCCGCGGGTGAAGATTCATTACTGGACTTCACCACAAGCCTCGGGTCTGCAGTGGTTGACGCCGGGGCAGACGCAGGGCAAGCGGCACCCGTACCTGTTCTCGCAAGGCGAACCGTTGCACGCGCGCAGCTACCTGCCGTGCCAGGATACGCCCGGCGTGCGCTTCACGTTCGATGCATGGCTCACGGTTCCCGAGGAACTGCGAGGACTCATGGCCGCGAACAAGCATGTCTCTCAAAGCATCGAGAACGGTCGGATGGTAGAGGCATGGGAAATGACGAAGCCGATCCCGAGCTACCTGTTCACGCTCGCGGTCGGCGACATCGCCTCGCGCGACATCACGGATCGTTGCCGCGTGTACGCCGAACCGGAACTGGTGGATGCGGCGGCCGCGGAGTTCGTGGACGTGGATAGGATGATGGTCGTGGCCGAAAAGTTGTTCGGCCCGTACGAATGGGGACGGTTCGACCTGCTCATGCTCCCGCCTTCGTTCCCGTACGGCGGCATGGAGAACCCGTGCCTCGTGTTCCTCACACCCACGCTCGTGACCGGCGACCGTTCCATGGTGTCTGTGGTCGCGCACGAGCTGGCGCACGCGTGGACCGGCAACCTGATCACTAACGCCACATGGGGTGACTTCTGGCTGAACGAGGGCTGGACCAACTACGCGGAGTGGCGCATCTGCGAGGAGCTGTACGGCCGCGAGGCCATGATGCTCCAGGCGGCGCTCCTCCGGCGCGAGCTCGAACGCGACTTCCGCGATCTGGCGGAGCGCGGCATGCACCAGTACACGGCGCTCGCGAGCTACGTGCCCGCGACGCTCGATCCGGACGACATCTTCAGCCGCGTCCCGTACTGCAAGGGAGCGCTGTTCCTGATGCTGATCGAGCAGACCGTGGGTCGCGAACGGTTCGACGGATTCATCCAAAAGTACATCGAGACGTTCCGGTTCACCTCCATCACGACCGCGACGTTCCTCGACTTCGTCGCCACAGAACTGCCGGGCGTGCTCGAGCAGGTTGAGGCCTGGCGGTGGGTGTACGGAATGGGACTGCCGGACAACGCGCCCAAGATCGAATCGCCACTCATCACCGAAGTGAAGAAGTACGCGCAGAACGGCGGAATCCCGTCCCGAGATGAGGCGAAGGGATGGAGCGCAAACCAGTGGCTCCTCTACCTCGAGCTCGTGCCGCGTGACGGGATCAAGCCCGAGTTCCCGGAAATGCTCGATCGCGAGTTCACCTTGAGCACGAAGGCAAACGCCGACGTGCGATGGGCGTACTTCCTTCTTGCGCTCGAGGTCGGCTACGCGGGCGCGAACGACAAGGTCGAGTCGTTCCTTGGCAAGGTCGGTCGCCTCAAGTACGTACAGCCACTCTTTCGCGCGATGAGCAAGACGCGCGAGGGGCTGGACTGGGCGCACCGCATCTTCGAACGCGTGAAGACGGGCTACCACCCGATCGCTACGGCGCAGGTGGAACGCATCCTGCGCGAAGCCGGAGAACGGCTCGCGAAGGCCTGAACAAAAAGCAACACCTGATCCCCTGTCACGCCTGTGACGCGGGGTCTTTTTTTTATTTCCTGACCATCATCAATGGAAAGCTATAGCTATTTATGGATGATGGTAAAAACTGTTCTCAAATTTTGAGTTTAACATCTTCAATACCCCAAACTGATTTTTGAGATGCGTTCCGTGACCGTTTTTAATCCTTGCAACCCGGGCAGGCGTTCCAGTTGATCGTTCACGCGCTGTTCCATAAATTTGACTCCCTCTGCGCCGCGAAAAAGAGCGGCGATCACGCGATTGGTGTCTGCCGCTCGTTTGGCCCCTTGGCCGACCGGCGACCAAAAATTTTTGATGATCCAACGCGTCATGGACTGGCGAAACGATGAGTGAAGGAGTTTGATGCGCGCGATGCTCCAATAAAAAAAGGAATGCTTTGCTTCTTCGCGTGCGATCCCCCGCAAAATATATTCCAGCACGGGATGCTTGGCCAATTCCCATAGCCGTTGATAACCATTCAAAGTGGACAGTTCGTTGATGGCGCCCCACGTCATGTGCACCGCGGAAAAATGTTTGCCTACGCATCTGGTCAGCCGAGAGATCATCGGTTCTTTGATGCGATATCGCAAAGGAATGTTTGCTCTCGCCTCTTGTTGCCACTGCTTCGAGGTAGGCACGCCCGCTTCATTTAAAAATCGATTGAGCAAATCTCCGTGCAATGTTTCTTCGTGCTGCCACTGATCCATGAACTGTCGAATAACCGGATCTTGTCCCGTGGGCGTACGACGCAACTGATCGTAATAAATAGAGGTAAAATTTTCGACATCACGCATGTACAACAAAACGGGGATAAACGCGGGATCCAAAGGAGTCTTGGAAACCTCCTGCCACGGAATGGAGGCCAAAAATTTTTCATTCAAAACACGCTCCTGACTTTCATACCAGGCGAGAGCATCTCTATCCTGTTCAAATAACATAGGACTTATAAAAACAATAGCAACAAATAGTCCAAGAAACAAGGTCAAAACTCCTCATAAATCTTAAAATTCAATTTTCTTTAGAGAGATAATTAATTACCGAAGGTCATGAAATTTGAGCTTTCATACTTTTTGACCGCATAGTGAAAAATTTTGAGTGACAAAACAAACCAGAGAAGGGCTAACGCCCCAACTAAGGTGAGCTTCGATAGAGAAAGGTCTCGGACCGCTTCAACGGGTAGCGCCCCCACCAGAAGCGATGGAACCGCGAAAGTAAAAACAAATCGCAGGACTCCCTGAAAAGCTCCGCCATGGAACAGAGCGGGCGTTAAAAATAATTCAAAAAATCCATTCGTAACCGCATTGGATTCAATAAAGAAAAAGCTAGTGGAAAAAACGGCTATACACGTCGCTAAAAAGATGATCGCTGACAAAAATACAAACATCGGCATGAGGAGAACTTGCAGGAGATTAGCGTGAATCAGAAAACCGTAGATCACCAAACAGATAAGACCAAAAACCACATCTCCCAGAGCGGCGGCATTAAAGGATGAAGTAGCAATTCGCAAGAGTAGATTTTTGGGCGACAGCATAAATCGGTCAAACGCGCCTGTGGCCGCATAATCCGGAAGTTTTCGGATGCCCATCCCAATAGAAAAAACAATTCCATAAGACAGAGCCACAAAACCTTGCAGCCCAACAATATCCGCTGCGGTCCAACCACCCACCACACCGACCGACTTTACGAAGAATACCCACAGAATAATAAAAGCCGTATTATTAATGGCCATGCCAACCACGTTCATCAAAAAACTGGTGCGCAACTCGGCACTGCTTTGAATGTTCTTTTTTGTGGCGTACAAGGCGAAACGCAACTCTTTCATCATAGACATTTATCCACCGTTGACTGATACTTTTCGCCTCGCTTTCGTAAACATGAGAGACAGGATCAGAGTCAAGATGATCACCCAAATGATCTGTATGGCTATCAAAACATACCATTCCGATTGCCAAGTGTCATAAACGCTGTGAGTCACAAACTGTGAGGCTCCAAATGGGCTATACCGAGCCAGTCGATACATGAATGGAGGAAATAACGCGACCGGCAAGTACGAACCCCCAAGAATCATCACGGCTTTGTCAACCATCCAAAATATTGGATTGATCTCTTCGATCCAAAATGCCAAGAGACCGACGATCGAGTACAGAACAAGTGAGAGAATGGAGGCCCCAATAAAAACCAAAAAAACAGTGGGTAAAAAAATTCCAATAGTCATGGTTTTTGGAACGCCAATCAGGAAAGCAAGAGCGAGGCTGCCTAAAATAGTTGCTACCAGAAAGGGATACAATCCGGAACCGATCTGCCACCACATCCGATAGAGAAGATAGGAGACGGGCTTATTAAATAACACTTCAACGTTGCCCGATTGAACATCTTGCATAATAGACCTTGAAATCTCACGTAACCGCAGGGTGGAAAAAGCAAAATAAAAAAATATGCTCCATGCGGTTACAAGGTATGTTGTCCCATTGATCACGCCGCCTTTAAGTTTGAACACATACCAGTAGAGAATAAGCAGTACTCCACAACGAGCAACAAGAGCAAAGGTATCCGCAATAAGCCGACCAGGATATTGCATCCGATCTTTCACGAGGGTCCTGATTATTTTACGAGCGAGTCGAATCTCTTTCATAGATATGCCTGATCACGGTTTCCAGATCGGCGTTGTAGACATCGATATCTTCCACATCGAACATGTCCAGCAATTGTTTCAAAGATTCTTTGACACTCGTTTTCGTAACATCAACGGTCACCGTAATTTTATTTGGGCTCTTGATGAGATACTTCATGCCCTCCGGAAGATCAGCAAAAGTATGGAAAGTGGTCGCTGGAACCAGATCAATATATTTTTCAATCACAAATGTTTTGGCAAGATCTACGGTCGGCAAATCTTTGATGATCATACCGTGATTGATGATGATGGTGCGATCACATAGGGATTCGATATCGCCTACATCGTGCGAGGTCAAAAATATCGTTGTACCCTCATCCTGGTTTATTTTTAGCAACAGATCACGCAGCGATTTTTTGGCAACGACGTCCAAACCAATCGTCGGTTCATCAAGTAAAATAATTTTTGGTTTATGGATAAGGGAAGCAGCCACTTCAGCCCGCATTCTTTGGCCCAGGGAGAGTTTACGGACGGGTTGATCGATAAATGAATCGAGGTCAAACAACTTCGTCAGTTCAGCGATGCGTTTCTGTATGTGTTTATCACTCAGGTCATACATCACCCCAAAGAATTCGAGAGAATCCGTAAGGGGAAGATTGGGCAATAGTTGTGAGCGTTGGCCAAATACTGTACCGATTTGGTAGGCAAGTTTTTTTCTTTCCTTGGTTGGATCCAGACCAAGAATGTTGACACTGCCGGACGTTGGAAAAAGAATGCCGGTCAGCATTTTGATAGTGGTTGACTTACCAGCCCCATTTGGTCCGATGAAAGCGATTCGTTCACCTCTGGCAACAGAAAAAGAGATATGATCTACGGCAATAATTTCTTTTATCTCGGGAGCAATTAAATTTTTGAGCCAACCAGAAGATGCGCTTTTGATTGGGAAAGTGAATTTTTTTGATAGATTGGAAATGACGATGGATTTAGACATGTTTTTCAATTCTTGGTTTCTGATCAATAGTATCTTAAAATTCGCTTTTGTTCAAAATATCCAGGAAATTTAAAAGCGCCCCGATGTCCATCGGGGCGCTTTTATTTTGAATGTTAATAAATTACTTCGTCTCGCAGGCCAAGCAAATATTTTCTTTGCTAAAGTAACGAGCTAGGGAGAACATGCCGGGTCCGGTCAACACGAGACAGGCGGACATGGCGAGCAAAGCGAAATCCGGATCAGCCATGGGAAAGGCGAATTTTTTTACAAAGATAAAGGCGACCAACATCACGATGCCGATGAGCGCGCTAAAAAATTTGGTCCAAACTCCAAGCAAAACGGCAATGCCTCCCAAAAATTCCGACAAAGCCGCGGCATAGGCGAACAAAGATGGCGCGAATAATCCCATACCGGCAACCATCCCGGTAAAGGCTGGCATCCCCGGATTGTTGCCAAACAATTTTCCCCAGCCGTGCTGAATAAAAATCACGCCGATCGCAATGCGAAGCGCGAGCAACCCCCAACTAAGACCATCATGAGCACACGTATTCTTGTTCATGTCTGACATAAGAAAAGAATAAAGAATGAATAATGAATTGATTATACACCTTTAGTGCATCATCTGCCAATAACGGTAGCGATAAAAAAGGTCGCGAATCCAGGGCGTGAGTCGTGTCGACAAACAGGCGTGATTCAAATCGAGAATGCCAGTCTTTCCTAATAGGAGGATGTTCCCTCGTGAAACGTAATGAAAAGGTTTGAGCGGACGATGGTGCAGCGTGCGATCAATATTATCCACAATGGTTTCGGCCATGAGGAACGCTGTTTGCGCATTTTTTGGCACTCCTAAATTTTTTTCTTTGTACGCGACCATGTCTCCCCCGGCAAAAGTTTTTTCATCCGCGCGGAGATAGGCGTCCACCTCAATAAACTGTTTGGGACTGCGTTGCCATTCCGGATGAGCCTCCACTTCATTTGCTTCCAAACCCGCGCACCACAAAACCAAGCGCGAGGGAATATGTGGAGTTTGAGAGGTAGAGAGATGATCCTCGGCCACCTGCGTCACCGGTTGACCGATCAACACCTGTACCTTGGCTTTACGTAATTCATCCAATGCACCATTCACGATAAACGGTTTGAAACCGGGAAGAACTTGCGGCCCTGCTTGAATGAGTGAAAAGGACATAAAGGGCACCACGTCCGACTCCGAACCGGCACACGCCTCAAACAGATATTGTTGTAAAGCGAATAATGCTTCGATGCCGGTCGCGCCTCCGCCAACAACCACAAATGATAGAAGGTCGCGTTTTTCTTTTTCTGTTTTGACCATGCGCGCCTGCGCCAACAACAACTTGGCCTGTGCGTGAATACGTTCCGCATGCGGAATCGTTTTCAGCGGAAAGGCATGCTGCTCCGCTCCCGGAATATCAGAATACGAGGTACGCGCGCCCGAACACAAAACCAAAACATCGTAGGAAATCTTTTTTGATGGACCGCTGCTCGCCTCATACCGCACCTCTCGTGCCCCGCGATCAATCTCCATGACTTGGGCTCGCATAAAATCAAAACCATGGGTTTGCGCAAACCGCTTAATATCAATACGGAGAGAGGATGGACGCTGCCCGGCCAGCAAATCGATCAAACGCGGCGTGAACAAAAAGTGATCCTTCGGATCGATCAGTGTCACTTCTGCGCGATGTGACAGGCGCACCTTAAGCAAACGCGCTGTGAGAAGGCCCACAAATCCCCCACCAACAATGACGATATGTGATAATTTCATCTCGCCCAGTGTACAAGAAAAACCCAGCTGAGGTAAGATGGGCCGATCCTGAAGTCATCTTCTATTGCGAAGAAGCGCTGCGTGTGGTTCAATGATGAACCCATGGAATCCCCGAACGCTATCATCGAGGTTAAGAACCTGACAAAAAAATTCGGCGAGTTCGTTGCCGTTGATCACATCAACTTTTCCGTACCTCCGGGAGAAATTTTTGCATTGCTCGGACCCAATGGCGCGGGCAAAACGACGACCATTAAAATGTTGACGACCCTTCTCCAACCCACGAGTGGCGAGATGCGCGTGCATGGGTCTGATCCGGCGACACAACAAGACGCGGTGCGGCATGCCTTTGGCATCGTCTTCCAAGACCCAAGTTTGGATGATGATCTGACTGCGTATGAAAATCTGGAATTCCACGGTGTGTTGTATGGCGTCGCATCTGACATACGAAGGGAACGGATCAAGATGGTACTGGAACTTGTTGAACTGTGGGATCGTCGTCAGGATTTGGTGAAGAAATTTTCCGGCGGCATGAAACGGCGTCTCGAGATCGCGCGCAGTCTCATCCATCACCCAAAAATTCTCTTCTTGGACGAACCCACGCTCGGTCTTGATCCGCAAACACGAAACCACTTGTGGAGTTACATTCACGATCTGAACAAAAAAGAAGGGATGACGATTTTGCTCACCACCCATTACATGGAGGAGGCGGAGAAGGTTGCGAACACCGTTGCCATCATTGATCACGGAAAACTTGTCGCAAAAGATTCACCCGAAGGACTAAAGAAACAGACGAATACGACTTCCTTGGAAGAAGCATTTTTGGCTTTGACCGGAAGCTCGATCCGCTCTGAAGAAGCCGGGGGCTTGGATCAAATGCGCCTGCATCGCCGTATGTGGGGAAAATAAATACCCCTCCTTATGAACACCATTTACATTCTCTGGTTGCGACAACTAAAAAAATATCTGCGCTCAAAACCGCGCATCATCGGTTCATTGGGACAGCCCGTGCTGTTTATGGTGGCGCTGGGTTTGGGATTTGGCCCCATCTATGCCCAAGCCGGTCGCGGAAGTTACATGGAATTTTTGGGGCCGGGAGTGATCGCGATGGGCATCGTTTTTACCGCCATGTTTTCCGGCATTGAACTGATTTGGGATCGCCAGTTTGGATTTTTAAAAGAAACACTGGTCGCTCCGGTTTCGCGTTTCTCGATCATGCTCGGTCGAACTCTTGGCGGAGCCACGACCGGTCTCTTTCAAGGAGTGGTCGTTTGTGTCTTAGCACTATTTTTCGGTTTTAAAATCATGCATCTGGCCTATCTGCCACTCGCGTTCTTCTTTATGATTTTGATCGCCGTCTTTTTTACGGCCTTGGGCACGGCCATTGCGTCCCGCCTGCAAGACATGCAAGCCTTTCCCCTCATCATGAACTTTCTGGTCATGCCCATGTTTTTTCTCTCCGGCGCTTTATTTCCGCTTCAAGGTTTACCGCGTCCGATCTACCTCGTAACCAGATTCAATCCCCTCTCCTACGGTGTAGACGGTCTCCGAGCCGCCCTCACCGGCCAATCATCCTTTGGTTTGAGTACAGATCTTTTCATTTTAACCGCGTTGACCCTGCTCCTTATTTTTATCGGCGGATATTTATTTTCCAAAATTGAAGTTTGAGGCTTTTCGCTTCCCCGAATTCGTAACCCTTTTATTTCTAACTCCCCTAACCCCTCTTGTGTCAAGAGGGGGATCTGATCGAATCAGCTTCCTCCTCTTAGCTTAAGAGGAGGTTAGGAGGAGTTAAAAAATCAAAGGGTTACGTTATTTCCCCTCACTCTCATCAAAAATCTTCTCCGCTTTGAGAAATTTTCCTTGATCATCAAATTCGAGTTTCCACACCGAGCCTTCGGGAAATGATACGCGATGAACTTCGTCAAATGATTTTTGTTGTAATGAAAGAAGCGCTGTGACCAAAGGTTCACGATGCGAGACGATCAAAATATTTTTTTCGCGATACCGATCTGCCCAATCACATATCGCGACCGTCATCCGATCCGCCATCACCTGTAACGGTTCGATTTCGGGCGGAAGCACAAGCGGCGGCGGTTCTTGATCGTATTTTGTCGTCGTATTAAATTCTAAAAAAGTTCGATCAAACCACGGTCCCACCTGCCATTCCTTCAACCGATCATCAAATGTGACTTCCGGCGTATTCAAAGCCTGTGCCATAATTTCCGCGGTCTCACGCGTACGCAAATACGGGGAAGAAACAATCACGTTGATAGAAATGCCCGCCGTTTTAAAATCATGCGCCAGACGCACAATCTCCTGCGCCCCTTTATCAGACAACGGAAACCCTTCCGAATAAAAAACCTTCTGTGGATTTGCCACGTAACCATGACGCATCAAATATATCTGGGTCATACCCATTACAAATTACTAGTTACGAATTACTGATTACTAGTTACGCCTTTTTTTCTTCTTCCTCCACTCCACAATCTCCCCCACTTTCTTTTCGATGAGATCCACCGGCCGCAAAGTTTTCATTTGCGCGCGAGATAAAATCGGAAAGTGACGGACGTCACACAGATATTCCGGAACATACCACACATCTTCTTCCGCCGTCATCCAGTCACGGTGATCGAACCGCGCAAGATTCACCGGCAATGAATACGAACGTAACGTTTTTTTGCGATCGCGCTGCGTAAAATATTCATGAAAGTACGACATCACGAGTTCTCGAATCGTTCGATAGACCGGCTCTCGATAACGGAGCGTCACATGATTGCTTTTGGAAATCGCGCCCCACGATCCATGCTGACGAAACACCGCAATCACATGATCATCATCGTGATGAGTGGCGGTTAAGTCAACAATGAGCGGTTTGTGGCCATGCACGCGCAAAGCCAGCGCCGCCAACATGGCGCCCTCTATGCAATGCGCGCGACGTTCACGCAACACCCGTCGAGGCGAAAGACAGGTGTCGCCTTCCGGTTCAAAATTGATCGGTAAGCGATTTAAAAAATCTTGAATTTTGCGCGGAGCATCTAGCGAGTAAAGCAATTTCCATTCCTCTCGCGTAAAAACCTTTTTAAGCATGTTTGATTAGCGAAATCTCCTGCTGCCTCCCCGGGAAGGGCTTGATCCTGACCCTCGAAACGGGCGTCCGCCGTGATGAGAACGTGGTGATGGCGATGACGGACGAGCGTGGGCGTAAGACGATCCGCGTCTGGCAGGAGCTCCGTGACGAGAAGCAAACGGACGTCTCTCCGCCGGCATCGAAGGCTGCGCGCGGTGCGGAGGAAGTTCCGGCATTTTTGCGACCGGCAACATCGTGCGCGTCAATTTTTCTATTTCACGCACGTCACGACCTTGATCGGGCGTTGCAAAAGAGATGGCGCGACCACTACGACCGGCGCGTCCGGTTCGACCGATGCGATGGACGTAATCCTCGGCTTGATCAGGAAGATCAAAGTTGATGACGAGCTCAATGCCTTTAACATCAATACCGCGAGCGGCAATATCTGTTGCGACCAACACGCGATATTTTCCGGACTTGAATCCATCGAGCGCTTCGCGGCGTTGGTTGAGCGAACGGTTGGAATGAATTTCCGCGGCCGGATGCCCCATCACCTGCACCGATCGGGTGATTCTCTTAGCTCCGTGTTTTGTGCGAGAAAAAACCAACACGCTCCCATGATGCTCAATCAAAACTTTTTCCAACAAACGAAGTTTGTCTTCCTTTCTTACCACAAAAACTTCTTGGGTAATATTTTCCGCCGCGGTTCCGGCTCTGGCGATTTCCACACGCACCGGCAACTTCATGTATGAGCTTGCGATGTGCACAATGCCCGGCGGCATGGTGGCGGAAAACAGCATGGTCTGACGCTCTTTGGGTACGGATTGAAGAATGCGTTTGATCTGCGGCGCAAATCCCATATCAAGCATACGATCCGCTTCGTCGAGCACCAGAATCGAAACGGTATCAAGACGCACAGTCTTTTGATCCAGGTGATCGATGAGACGTCCGGGCGTAACAATCAACACATGAGGTTTTCGCTTAAGATCCTGCAGCTGGTGATACATGGACGCTCCGCCAATGAGTACGGCGGTTCGCAATCCGATCCCGCGACCGAGTTTTCGGAATTCATCATCCACCTGAAGCGCTAATTCTCGCGTCGGCAAAATGACCAACGCCATCCCTTTTGTTTGCGCCAAACGCTGGATGAGCGGAATGCCAAAAGCCAGCGTTTTTCCGGTGCCGGTTTGGGCGATCCCCATCACATCCTTGCCTTCGATGGCGATCGGAATGGATTGCTGCTGAATGGGTGTCGGTGTCTTATATTTAAGCTGATCAAGAATATCGAGGAGCTTTGGGGCAATCCCCAGTCCGTAAAATCCTTCTGCGATCGGTGTGGTATTAGTCATGGACAGGAAGCGTAACAAAAATCCCATGTAAAGTCAATCTTGTATCCTCTGACCTCCCTCTTTTCTAAAGAGGGAATGAGGGAGTTACTCCGCTTCAGACGGGTAACCTTTTTATCCGCTCATAACTCCTCCTTACCTCCTCTTTAGCAAAGAGGAGGAATCGAACCGTGATACAATCAAAACATGAAGATCATCTCCCTACTTTTTCTCCTGACCATCCTTGGCGCCGGGTGTGTTTCACGGGCTGCGCAAGAAATCAAAACGACCACGAGTTCGACCGTGAGCGTCGCGCAACCCGAAGTGGTGCTACCGCTTGATCCAAATGGCGTCGCCGGATACAACCCGACGTACAAACGCTTTGGCGAATATTTTAACGATCGCTTTCGCGGATATCACACCGGCGAAGATAGCGAGGTGCCGCCGGAAGACTTAGGTCCGGGAGAAGTACAGCTCGTGCCGGTGCGGGCCATAGCCGACGGTCAGATTGTCTTCTCCTCGCGCGTTTCCGGTTACGGCGGTGTGGTCATCTTGCGTCACGATCTTGATGGAAAAATCATCTCTTCTCTCTACGGACACGTGGCGCTTAGCTCATCAAAACTCAAAGTTGGCGATCAGGTTGTACGCGGACAATTTTTAGCCAATCTGGGGAAAGGATTTTCCAAAGACACGGACGGCGAGCGGCAGCATTTGCATTTTGGTTTGTGGGAAGGGAGTAAAATCAAACTCGCCGGCTATGTAAAAACTTCCAAAGAGCTTAACGGCTGGATCAATCCATTTGATTTTCTGACGCAACACGACGCGCTCACGCTCGATAAAAATGTTTGGCTCGACTCAACGCAACTTATTCATCCTCCATTTAATAATATTTCTTTTTCCATTCCTCCTGACTGGGATATCGAATACGTAGCGTCCGATCAAACCCTCAATCTCTACCGCGTGTCAGGAACCGGTTCTGCCCGCGAACGCTCACAAATATCCATCTCTCTCAAAAAAACAGACGGCCTATCTGTCATCACCACCAACCCAAAACTCGATCCCGCGATATATCAAAAAGTGTTGCAGAGTATCATCGTAAAAAAATAAGTATCGTCTGATTTCTCAACCTCGCTTCGCGAAAATCGCAAAATATTTTTCCTGTTTCTGAGATTTTCCCAAAGGATTTATTTTTATGAGCATCCTTCGTAATTCCCGTTCGAAAGCTTCTTTTTTTCTACCAAAAATCATGGGGTTGGCGTAAGAAGTGGAAAACACATTCCCCACGATTTCATCGATACTCTTTGTATTCACTCTGGAATAAAATTTTTCTCGCTGCTGCTTAAACCCGGCTTTGGCGATAACTTTTTCGTAGGAGTCCCCTTTTTTAAGCAATCCTTGAAATGTCCCGCTCCCCGCTCGGCGTTTTTCGCCAAGATATTTTTGTATGACTTGCTTGATCCTTTCTTCCCAAGGCTCGACAGAATTCCAAATCGTTGGCGCGCCTGCCACAACGATCCCTCCCCCGCGTCCGATCAACGAACGGACAGACTTCAAAACAAGCCGTTGATCCAACCAGTGGAATGACGCGCCAAAAGTAATGAGTTTAAATATCCCAAGCTGATCAATCTTATCAAGATCTTCCGCGCGAGACAGCATCCAATGAATATTCTTTACTTGATACTTACGAGCGAGTTTTTTGCCCTCACGAATCATATCTCCATCCGGTTCAATCGCCACGATTTCTCGCACATGCGGCGCGAGTTGAATCGCGAGCTGCCCCGTTCCGCTGCCGATATCCAAAACTCGATCCTTCTTCGTCAATCGAAAAATTTTGACGATATCTTTTATTTCCTGATCCGGGTAAAAAGACCGATAGCGTGCGTAGTAATATGCCGCACTTTTGAAAATATCTGGAGCTATCATACAAAAATTTTTTATCTCTTATGTCTCCTCTGCCGTGGCACATGAAATGAGAGCGACAAAATTTTGTGAGGTGATGAAACCGTGCGAGTTAAAAATATGGCGACGACCCAGGTCACAAAAATAAGAAGCGCTCCGCTTGCGATCGTCCAAGACGGACCGAGAAATTCAAAAAGAAATCCGGCGACAATTGGTCCCACGGTCCAACCTGTATCTTGTGCCAGGCTGATCGCTCCGGAAATGAGTCCATCTTCCGTGTGTTCTTTATCCAAATGATGAAGCCATGCCCAGAGCGATATGCTGGACATCTCATCTCCGGTCGTGGCCAAAAATCCAAAAACAAGAAAGAGGTATCCAAAATGAAATCCAAGAAGGAGCGCCATCACCGCAAAGAGCAACAATCCAAAAAAGACCAACCATTGTTTGCTCCAACGATCCGTGAGTCGTCCGATAAAAAATCCTACGACGAGCACGGACAGATCAAACATGGCCAGCCCAAAGCTCAATGTCCCACTCTGTGCCATGTGAGCAATGAGGAGTGGAACCACAAACCATACAATGCCATAAAAAGCCGCGCTGCTGAATCCGGACAGAAGTAAAAGCGTGCTGGCCGGATTGAGTTTTTTTATCACGAGAAATAAATGTGGAAGAAACTGTCGACGAACATAGTAGGCTTGGTGGGCAACTTTTTGTTCGTCATGCACGGACCCACGTTCAGAGGGGGTATACATGAGCGCGATAAAACCTCCAAACAAAATCACCGCCACGATCACGCCTAATATGGGGGGAGAAAAATGAATGACCATGGCAAGCACCCCCATGCCGACGACAATGCCTCCTGACTCAACCATATCTCGCATGGCCATAAATTGACCGGCAAATTTTTTCGGAGACATGGTGAGAACGTACGCATCAATCCCAGGGCTACAAAATAGCCATCCCACGGCAGAACAGACGAGGCTCACAAAATAGGTCCAAGGATGAAGTCCGAACAAAAAAGAGAGGGCGCCGACTCCAAAAACGGCGATGCCTAATTTTAAAAGCTTGACATATCCAAACCGATCCAACAGATATCCTGTCGGAACATCAAGAATGATTTGCACGAACGCCGAGCCGCCGATCAATACTCCGACCAACCAAATGGGAAAAATCCGTTCGCCGAGCGTAGGCAGGAGCGTGTAGTGCAATCCCCCACCGAATTTAAAAAGAAATGCAAAAATCCACAGCGGAAATAAAAAGAGAAAAACACGCCAGTAGCGCATAAGACAACTTTTGAATGATAGCACAAATCACACCAACGCCGTTTGTCCAACCGGATGCGCGAGTCGCAACTGATCTGTGGGAATCTCAACTATTAAACTCACGGGACAATGATCTGATCCGAAGACTTCTGGATGAATCGTGTGATCGAGGACGAGGTCTCGATATTCCGTTCCCAATAACGTGTAATCAAAACGAATGCCCTGTTCAGGTTGTCGATTGGTTATGCCCGCGTGCCACCAAGTACTGATGATCGACGTGCCCGCGCGCTCGCGCATGGGATCGAACAGTTGACAGGTATCGAGGAGCTCCTGAAAACCGTGGCGCTCTTCATCCGTGCAGCCGCGAATGCCACTCGGATGCGATACGCCGCGACTGTCGAGCGCCGTATGCGCCACGTTTAAATCTCCGGCAATGATGAGCGGTTTGTCCGCGCGCTTTGCAACGTGATGGCTAAGCTCCTCGAGCCACGCGCGTTTTATCAAAAATTTCGGCGTGCCTTCGGTGGCGTTCGGCCCATACAACGAGGTAACGCGAAAAGATCCATAATCAACCGTGAGCGCCCTGCCCTCAAGATCTGACGCGCCATTCAATCCGTATTCGATGTTCGTCGGTTCAAAGCGTGAAAGAATTGCTACGCCCGAATACCCGGGGCGAACAGCCGGATGCCAAATCGCGCGATGCTCCGGAAACAAAGATTCCAATGGATGCAAATGCTTCAATTCCGCCCGCACCTCCTGCAAACACACAATATCGGGCGATGTTTTCTCAAGCCATTCCGAAAATCCTTTTCGCAAAGCCGAACGCAGACTGTTGACATTCCAAGTGATGATACGGAGGGACATAACTCGGCCGCAGTTATTCATATTAAAAATTATTAAGTATCTTACTAGCCAACATTGTGACCAATTATTCAAAGTAAGCTAGATCAGCAACAAGCCTCTTTTTGCAAAAATCAATACAACGTTGGTTATTATCACGTTCGTAATAACCAAGATTCTCGAGACCAAAATAAATTTTCCATAAAAACAATTTTTTCTCAAAATCAGAACCAAAAATACCTTTTTCCATATAACCCGCTTTCAGCGCTTCAAGAGGATATTGGTCTGACGCAAAAAAGTCCCAATAAGCAAAATCTTTGATGGGATCGCCGCCTGAGGCTCTCTCAAAATCGATAATTCCAGTGATTTTGTCGCCTTCAATCAATATATGCTTAGCTAAATAGTCCCCGTGAACTAAACGAGGTTCTATGGCTGGATATTTGGCTCTTTCTGCGCGCAAAATTTCCAAAGCTCTTAATATGATTTTTGGATCTAAAGATACCTTAGTCGCCACTTCGAGCATCCGACTCTCTTGTATGTCTTTGTTATCCAGAGTATCAGCAAACGATTTGTCCTTTCCTTTTCCTTGGGCGTTGAGGTCTCCAAAACCATTCGTTCTGACTGAGTGAATTTTTGCCAAAACCTGACCTGCTTTTTGGATTAAGTCTTCAAACTCAACTCGGTTTTCGGGTTTGCGTAAATCAGGCAATTCATTCATCGGAATTCCTGGAAGTTTATTTTCCACAGAAATCGATAAATGTCGTCCTTCACGAACTAAGCTTTCCAAATGTAGAACAGTCGGTACGGGAACACCCGCTTTGGCACAAGCCTCTAGCGCCCATTTTTCTCTTTGAAATGTCTGTTCCCCGTGCTCACTATGGGAAATACGAATAATAATCTCTTGTCCGTCTTCTGTTTTTACTCCATGAACCTCATTCGATTCACCTTTAACGATGCGGTCTTTGCCAGATATGGGTGAGCCCGTTGCTTTAATTACAGCCGCCTCAATAATTTCATGGGGCGTATGAAATAAGCGTCTGTGTTTATCTTCAATAAACGCTTTATAATCGGTGGGCTTTGGTTCTTGGTTTGTCATAAAAAATCATGAGGATGAAAGAATCAGGAAGGATCAGGCGTCAAAAGGAATGCCCGTCTTTTACCTAGCTTAAGCGACTCTAACCGCTTATAGTCTTCATGGGAAATTGTCTGCTCTTTGTCAGTACAAATGCAAACCACCGATGAAGGAGAAAGGAGGCTTAAAATATTTTTCAAAAAAATCTGTGTGAGATTCTCTTCGTCAGAATGTCCTTGCCAGTGAGTCAATTGACCATAGGGTAAATCAGCAATCACGATATCCACTTTGATATTATCAAGATTCGGATCAACATCTTTTAAGATGTTGGAAACAAAACACTGCGTGCGAACAGGACGGCTTGTTTTTGCAATTTTCATCTCTAATCTTTGCGCACTCTCCAAAGCCTCTTCATGAGAATTTTTTCCATAGGTGGCCTTCATGTATTCAAGCTCTGTGATTCTAGCCTCTAAGCCTTTCTTTGATAGTAATGATAAATTTTTGGTCGCTAAAGCGACCATTGCTTGATTAATGTCTGAGGCGAAGATAGTTTTAATTTCCTCGCCGTGCATAAATCCTAAAACGGTCAAAAGATATCCCGAGCCGCAAAAAGGATCGTAAACGGTGTATGGCGGGTGATTCCCTTGGAGTTTTAATCTCGCAACAGTACGCTGAAATAGTTCGGTTGCTAACCGAACAGGGAATG
>JGI1358J11329_10001592_pt1 | contig 18475 bp, 25 predicted proteins | sample Subgroupgradi54m_FD_11329 | JGI IMG/M metagenome (IMG submission 11329)
GCCGCCGACAGCGGCTCAGTCCCGCCTACGGCGGGACCACGGCAAGTGGTGGGGTGAGGCGCGCCCTCGCGTGGCTGATCGCGTTGGGGTTGTTGAGCGGGTGCGCCGGCGTACGCTGAGCCAGCATGCGGGTTGCATTGCAATGGAATTGACGACCTGTTGCTCAATGACGAAACATTCGAGCGCGCTCTCGCAAGAGATCCTCGCGCAGATTGCAAGCGCGATTGGCAGCATCCAGTATGGCTCGGTTCAAATTACCATTCAGGATTCCAAAGTCGTCCAAATTGAGAAAGCGGAGAAAATTCGATTGGGGAAGAACGCCAACCTGATATCAGGAGGCGATCGTGAGTATCTGTCGCGAGCTGACCAGACGACTGGAAGCATGCGACCATCAGCAGGAGGTTGGGATGGTCAAGCGTCTGGTCATGGGGTTAGCCCTGGCGGGGTGGCTTATATCCCCCTGCGCCATGGCAGCGACAACGGAGGAGCTGGAGGCCCAGCTGAACGCGCAGGCCAAGCAGATCGAGCAGCTCCAGCAACAGGTCGGTGAACTCAAACAGGGTCCGGCGGAGCAGAAGCCCGCGACAACCGTTCGTGCTCCGACAGAACCAACCGCGGAGTCGCTCGCAGAAACTGAAAGCCATTTCACCCGCCCGTACACCGATCTGGTGGTGAAAGGGCCGAGTGCTGTCGGCCGCTACTTCCAGAAACTGACCGGGGCGACCGTGGGGGGCTATGCCACCGAGCAGTTTGAGAACTTCGAAAGCACGAACCGGACGTTCAATAACCAGCGGTTCATCGTCTTTGTGGGCCGGGAGCTCACTGACCGCATTCGCTTCTACAGCGAACTCGAGTTCGAGCAGCTGGCGTCCATCGAGGCCGACCCGGCCGATTCGCGCGGCGGGGCGATCGAGGTGGAACAGGCGTGGTTTGACTACGGCATCAACAACGCACTCAACCTGCGTTTCGGGGACGTGCTCGTCCCTTTTGGACAATTCAACCTGCACCACGACGATCCGTTGCAAGAGCTGGTGGATCGGCCGATCGTGGACCGTCGTATTATTCCCACGACATGGACGGAAACCGGCGCAGGCGCCTACGGGGAATGGGACACGTGGGGTGACGGGAAGTTACGCTACGAAGCCTATGTCGTCAATGGCTTGAACGACAAGATGTCTGCGACGAGCGGCGGGTTGCGGGGGGCACAGGGGTCCTTCGGCAGCGATAACAACAACGACAAAGCACTTGTCGGACGCGTCTCGTTTACTCCTGGTCCGTGGGGGGACGTGGGTTTGGCGGGCTACACCGGCAAGTATGACAAGGCACATCGGATCAACGGCGCGGCGCTGGACTGGGTCGCAAAGCACGGGCCGTTCGAACTCCTGGGTGAGGCAGCCCTCTTCAATCTCCAGCGCGGCTTCACGAGTTCCGGTGCGGTGGTACCGCAACACCTCTGGGGAACCTATGTTGAAGGACGGTACCACTTTTGGCCCACTTGGCTTTCGAGCACCTTCCTCGGGCAATCGTTCAAGCACCCCCGCTTGACGAGTACGCTCCGGTATGACCATGGTGTCATTGATCAGTTCAGCAACGTGGCGAATGCCGGGACATTCACCTCAGACCGTGTCACGTTTGGGCTCAATTATCGACCGATTGAGGATTTCGTGCTGAAGATGGATTACGAGATCAATAACGGCAACCTAGAACGCGGCCGCTCAAACGGGTTCATCGCTGCCGCCGCGCTGAGTTTTTAGCCGGGGTCATGCGTGCGCGTCTTCGCTCGTGGGTTCTGCTGGCCAGCGCGCTCATCCTAGGATGGGCGGATGAGCTGCCGGCAAAAGTGTATCTCACGCGCGAAGAAGCCACGCGACTGGCCTTCGGGTCCTCGGCGACCGTGTCAGAAGAGCGCCGCGCACTGAGTCCTCAAGTACGTACTGCCATCGAACGGCGACTGGGCCGTCCGGTTCCGGAGGAGGCGTTCACGTTCTATGTCGGCCGCTCGGCGGGCGGCATTCAAGAATACGGTGTCGTGTTGGAAGAGATGGGGAAACATGAGCCGATCACGTTCTTTGTGGCTATCACGCCGGACGGCCATGTCAAGGACGTCCTAGTGTTGGAGTATCGCGAGTCGCGGGGAGGCGAGGTCCGGGGGAAGGGGTTCCTCCGGCAATATGTCGGCAAGACCAGCCACGATCCGCTCGAGATCGGTGACGATATCACACCGATCACCGGTGCGACGATCTCGGCGCGTGCCGTGTCGGAGGGCGTCAAAAAGGCGCTAGCGGTGTGGGAGGCGCTGTACCAGCCATGACGTGGGTCAGACACGCGAGGTACCGGATGGGCACGGTGTGGGAGATGGCCGTGTGGTCACGAGAGCGCCCGCGAGCGCTGTGGGCATTGGACGGCGCGTTTCAGGAGGTGGCACGTTTGGAGCGTCTCATGAGTCGCTTCCTTCCAGAGAGCCAAGTCAGTCAGCTCGCACGTGCTGCAGGTCAGGCCACTGTGCCGATCGATCCGGACCTGTACACGCTCTTAGCTCAGGCGCAGCAGGTTGCCGCTGTGAGCGACGGAGCGTTCGACGTGACGATGGGTCCACTGGTGGCGCTCTGGGCTCGGGCTGATCTCACCGGCGTCCTCCCCGGTCCTGCGGAGATCCGTTTCGCCAAGAGCCTTGTCGACTACAGGGCCTCGGTCCTTGACGCTGATGGGCCCACCGCGGTCTTGCAGCACGCCGGGATGTCGCTGGATCTTGGCGCGATCGGCAAGGGGTTTGCGGTCGATCGTGCGGTGGAGCGGTTGCAGGCAGCAGGTTACACGCAGGGGTGGGTGAACGCTGGGGGGAATGTGCGATTTCTCGGCTCGTGGGATCGCGCAGTGCCTGTCCGTGACCCGAAGTACCCGGATCGTGCGTTCGTGCGACTAATTGTGGAAGAGGGCGCGCTGGCAACCTCGGCCAATTACGAGCGGGGCTGGAAGATTAGCGGACAGCGGTACGGCCATCTCTTGGATCCCCGCACGGGCTGGCCCGCTGACTCGGGGTGCTTGAGCGTGACGGTGTGTGCCCCAACGGCTGCGCTGGCCGATGCGCTCTCGACGGCGTGCTTTGTCTTGGGACCGGAGCGAAGTTGGCTTCTGTGCGCCGTGTTTCCTAAGGTAGAGGCGCTTTGGTATATGAAAGACAACAATGCGGATCAGATGCAGCTCGTGATCACGCCAGGGATCAACGGACGTGTCCATGATCTGCCAGCTCTTCAGGAAGAACCCATCCATGCCGACGTTTCGCTGGCGTGAAGCGAGTTCAACCGTTCGACTGCTTGCCACCGCGTTTTATCTGGCAATGGCGGCTGGCTACGTGGTCGCACTCCTGAATGCCCACGTCAAGACCAGTGGGACGATGACAGGCCTCATCAGCCACTACCGCGGAGCCAGCGACGGTTCCGCGTATCCGAAAGAGCCGACCGAATTAATCGAAATTGCGCACGCCCATGGATTCAGCGTCCCCCTCATGTATCTGGTGTTAGGAGGGTTGTTTCTCGGGACAGAGGTCCGGGAACCGTGGAAACGGTGGTGGACCCTGGCGCCGTTCGTGGGCGTCTTCATTGACCAGGTCGCTCCCTGGCTCTTGCGATATCACGCACCAGGGTGGGCGTGGGCGCTCATCGTAGGGCATGGGTTCTCAGGGATCGCATTCCTTGTGCTCATCGGCGTTCCGCTATGGGAAATGTGGGTGGTCGGATGGAACAAGCGAGTCTGACGCCGCACGTGCGGCTGCTTGTCGGCCCGGCCTTCGGCCTGACGCGCGTCAGCGACGATGTCCAATTGAAGAGCATTGTGGAGATTGAGTTCTAAGGAGACGCCATGTTGCAAGCGCTTGTGATCGTGCTGCGGGAGGGCTTCGAGGCTTTTTTGATCGTCGCCGTCATCGTGGCGTATCTGCAGCGCACAGGTCGACGCCACCTCCTGCCAGCGGTTGGCTGGGGCATTCTAGTTGCTTTGCTCATCAGCGGAGCCCTCGGGATGTTCTTGGCTCAATGGGGCATGAACCCGCTCTGGGAAGGGATCCTCGGTTTGGTGGCGGTGGTGCTGGTGACCACGCTGGTTTTGCAGATGTGGGCGCATGCCAGGCATCTCAAGCGGGAAACAGAGCAGCGCCTTGAGACGATCTCCTCGCGCCCCCTGTTCGGATGGGTCTCCTTGGGGGTGTTCGTCTTCACCATCTTAATGGTGGCCCGGGAGGGGGTGGAGACCGCGCTGCTGCTGGTGCAAATCCACGATCCGGCCTTCCTGATCGGGGCTGGTCTGGGGCTGCTCGGCACGGCGGCCATGGCAGTGCTGTGGGTGCGTTGCAGCCATTTGGTGAATCTGCGCCTCTTCTTTCAAGTGACCAGTGTGTTTTTGCTGCTCTTTTTGGGCCAGATTCTGATCTACGCCTTCCACGAACTGTGCGAAGCCGGAGTCTTGCCCAACAGCGAGGCCTTCCATGCGGCCACAGAACCATTCTCCCCGGAGGGCAGATACGGCAAGTGGTTCTCCATTGTGAGCGTTGCCGTGTGCATGGGGTGGTTTGTGATCGCCTGGGTCCGGGAGCGCCTGCGAGGATCCAAAGGCTCCAGCACGACCCCGTAGTCACACCATTCTCGGGGCCTGACCCCCGGACCCATCCCTCGTCAGACCGGCGCACCCCCGCTCCAGCGCACTTCGTGCTATAATACGAAACCTCCCCCACGCCAGCCGATCCCGGCGTGGGGGGTCTCACATCTGGGGGCTCAATGGCCGCGCTGCGCCTCGCCTTAGCACAACTCAATGTCACTGTAGGTGATCTGGACGGCAACCGTCGCCTGATCGCCGAGGCGATTCGCCGTGCCCAGGCCTGGCGGGCCGATGTGGTGATGGTGCCGGAGCTCGCGATCGCGGGCTATCCTCCGGAGGATTTACTGCTCAAGCCGCAGTTTGTCGAAGCGAACCGCCAAGCGCTTGAGCGCCTCCGCCCGCTTGCGCGCGGCATTGTCGCGCTGGTGGGGTTTGTGGACCGCGACCGGCAAGGGCGGCTCTATAATGCGACCGCGGTGCTGGCGCAGGGCCGTCTGTCGGCGGTGTACCGCAAGCGGTACTTGCCCAACTATGGGGTGTTCGATGAGAAGCGATACTTTACCCCAGGGCAGCAGCCCCTGCTCATCACGGTCGGGGGGGTGCGGTGCGGCATTACCATCTGCGAGGATTTGTGGGAAATGCGTCCATGTCAGGAGCTGGCGTCCTTGGGCGCCCAGGTGGTGCTGAACACGTCGGCCAGCCCCTACCACGCGGGGAAAATGAGGCTCCGAGAGCGGCTCTTTGCCCAGCGGGCGCGACGCAACCGCCTGGCCGTGGCATACTGTAACGTGGTTGGCGGGCAAGATGAATTGGTCTTTGATGGGGCGAGCCTTGTGCTTGATGCTCACGGGCGTCTCCTCGTGCGAGGGGCCCAGTTTCGCGACGATCTGCTCGTGTTTGACGTGACGCAGGCTCACGCGGGCCCGGGCAGCAAGACAAAGACGGCACGCTCCCTGTCAGGCCCCTCACCCGAGCGGCCGGCGCTCCCGCGGGTTGCTCGCCGGACCCTGGCGAGCCTTGAGGAGATTTACGAGGCCCTGCTGCTCGGCGTGCGGGACTACGTGCGCAAGAATGGGTTTTCCACCGTGGTGCTGGGGCTCTCGGGCGGGGTCGACTCGGCGCTGACCGCGTGTCTGGCCGTCGATGCGCTGGGCCCGGCGCACGTCATGGGGCTCGTGATGCCCTCGCGCTACTCGTCCGCTGCGACGCAGCAGGACGCCAAACAATTAGGTGCTGCCCTTGGGATCGCCGTGCAGGAAGTGTCCATCGAGCCGATGTTTCGCGTAGCACTCAAGACGCTGACTCCGTTCTTCGCCGGGCAGGCCGAGGATGTGACCGAGCAAAACCTCCAGGCAAGGATTCGGGGGATGATTCTGATGGCGTTTTCGAACAAGTTCGGGTGGCTTGTCCTGACCACCGGGAACAAAAGCGAAATCGCGACGGGCTACTGTACCCTCTACGGCGATATGGTGGGCGGGTTTGCCGTGATCAAGGATGTGCCCAAGATGCTCGTCTATCAGCTGGCGCGCTACCGCAACCAGCGTGGGCCCGGCACGCCGATTGCCAACAGCGTCTTGCAGCGCCCACCTTCCGCGGAGCTCGCGCGCCATCAAACCGATCAGGACACCTTGCCGCCCTACGAGATGCTGGATCGCCTCCTCAAGTCGTATGTGGAGGAGAACCGCAGCCTGTGCCAGATGGTGCACGACGAGTACCTCGATCCCTCAACGGTCCGCCGCGTCATCCGGATGGTGGATCATGCGGAATATAAACGGCGTCAGGGCGCCCCGGGAATCAAGATCACCCCGCGGGCGTTCGGGAGGGACCGCCGCATGCCCATCACCAACCGGTTTCAGCAGAGCTGATGCATCGCGTCCTCTTTATTAGCGACGATTGGACGAACAAAAAGCCGCTCAAGTCCGGCCTGCTGGAGCGCCACTGCACGGTGCTGCCGGTCGCCTCCGCCGATGTCTTGAAAGACGAGTTTGCGCCCGAGAAGGTGGACGTCATCGTGCTCGATCTTGAGCGGTGCGGCTCGGATGGCGCCAACCTCTGCCGGGTGCTCAAGAAAGCGCGGACCCTGCGCGATCTGCCCTTGGTGTTGCTGGTGACGGAGGCGCAGCTCGGGCACGTGGATTTTAGCTGGGGGGTTGAGGATTATCTGACGCTGCCGGTGAGTGTGCCGCGGCTGGCCGAGCGGCTGAATTTTCTGATGTGGAAGCTCCATCGCGTCGAGACCAAGAATGGCTTTACCCAGGGCGGGTTGGTCATTGATTTTGAACGCTACGAAGTCCACGTCAAAGGCGAACCGGTCGATCTGACCTACAAGGAGTTTGAGCTCTTGAAGTTTCTCGCGCTGCACCCCGGCAAAGTGTTCACCCGGGAAGCGCTGCTCGACCGCGTGTGGGGCTACGATTTCTACGGCGGCACCCGCACCGTCGACGTCCATATCCGGCGCCTGCGCTCAAAAATCGAGAGCCGCGACACCGTCTACATCGACACGATCCGCAACGTCGGCTACAAATTCCTCGACCCCTAGCAGGCGTTTCAGTGCCCACGTGGCTGTGGGCTGGGGCAACAGCGACGAATGGCCCTGCCTGCCCCGGCGGCAGTCACAGGCGGGCCGGGGAGCCCTGAGCCAACAGGGATTGTGGGATGCATTCTAACATCGCGCCCTGCGGTGTTACCTCGATTTAACCCCCGCGTTATCTGCCCGTAATATCCCGCGCGTATCCTTGCCCTCATGACGGTGGCGACAGGGAGCATGGCCTCTCAATTCGTCCTCACGTTTGGTGATCTCGTGATTGACCTGGAGCGCTATCGCGTGCTCTTGGCCGGCCAGTCCGTGGCGTTGCCCTATCGGGAATATGCGCTGCTCGTGCACCTGGCCGGTCGCGCGGGCCAAGTCGTGCACAAGCGACAGCTCCTGGAGGAGGGGTTGGGGCGGCATGATGTCGGCGGCCTGCGGATGGTCGATGAGCACATCCGGCACCTCAAGGGGATGCTGGAGCGAGAGAGCCGGTCGTTTATCGAAGAGGTGGGGGAGACGGGATACCGCTTTGCTCCCAACGCAAAAACGCAAAATTTTGCGTTTTAGCGATGTCACCGCAAAATCCGCAAAGGCGGTTTTGCGCTTTTGCGAATGTAACACAGAATTAACATGGCCGTGATACGAGCGTAATGGGTACGCGGTATCGTTGGGACTTTGTAGAGCTGTGGGGTCAGCACAGGAGGGACACATGAACAAGTGGGGACTCATGTCGTGCGTGGGGCTTGCGGCGCTCCTGGGTGGAGCACCGGTCTGGGCCGATGAACCAGGGGTGGCGGGTGTGAAGGCGGAGATCGAGGTGTTGAAAGAGCGATTAGCTCACTTGGAAACGAAACTGGGGACCAAAGAAGCTGCGCCGAACGCCCCGGCGCCGTTGGCAACCATTACTGAGCCCTCATGGCCTGTGGCAGGCATCTACACCGTTCCTGATACCAAAGACCTCGGAGCTCTCACGGGCATCTCCTGGCTTTCGGGGACCAAAGTGCGAGGCTGGATTGACACCTCCTACGATGTGAACTTCAATCACCCCAAACGCAGCGTGGTCGATGCCAACCAGGGTGCGTCAGTCGTCAAGGGCCGCGATGTGAGCGTGGAGGGCCGGACGTTTGATATCCATGACCAGTCACTGAGCCTCTCGTTGGCTGAGGTAGAGCTTGAGAAGGTGCCAGAGATGGGGGGAGTGGGGTTTAAATTTGACCTCGCCTTTGGGGAGACTCAAGACATTATCGCTGACACGATCAAAGCGTCTGCGGTTATTGGAAGCTCCAGCGCCTCCGATTCGGTCTCAGAGTTTGACAAGACCTTCCAGCATGCATCGCTCAGCTACCTCGCTCCGATTGGACGTGGCCTGCGATTCGATGCGGGCAAATTCGTCACCCATATTGGAGGAGAGACGATCGAGACGGTCAAGAACTGGAACTACAGCCACTCGTTCTTCTACACCTACGCGATTCCGTTCCAGGACACCGGCCTCCACGTCAGTTACCCCTGGAGTGACACCTTCTACACCGACTTCTACCTCTTAAACGGCTGGAACGGAACCATCGACAACAACAAGGGGAAGTCGATGGGCCCCTCGATTGGCTGGACCCCAGTCCCATGGCTGTCGCTTGTCACCAACTACCTCGGTGGTCCCGAGCGGGCCGGGAACGCTGATCTGCGTCACCTCTGGGATAGCCAGGTGATGCTAGGTCCGTTCAATGGGTGGAACTTCATGGTCAACACTGACCTCGCCATTGAGGACAATGCGAGGTTTGCGACCGTCACCAAAGGAAGTCGAAAAGCGAACTGGGGTGGCGTGACAGGGTACGCGCGCTACAAGGTGAACGATTGGCTGGAGCCGAGTCTGCGCCTGGAGTACTACAACGATCACCAGGGGTTCACGACGGGCGTGGACCAGGATCTGATTGGGGCGACGTTGACGCTGAACACCAAGCTCGGCCTGGGCAAGAGCAAAGGGGCTGTCGTGTTGCTCCGACCGGAGGTGCGCTATGATCACTCCAACAAGAAGTTCTTTAGCAGGGGTGGACACTTCCAAAACACCAGGGATCAAGCGACGGTCGGTGTTGGAGTGACCTATCTCTTTTAAGGTACTCAGCTGTGTCAGCCACCTCGAGTATAGCCATGACCAAGGTTAGCGAGCATGTGTTCCGCCGGCAGGATGTGGGGCAGCGGCCGTACCAGGACACCGTGGCCATGGAGTTTATCGCGCCGTTCTAGGTTTTCTACGGAAAACAAAACAAGGAAACCAAAGCAAAGAAGGAGGATGGGATGGGGACGACCGCAACGTCAGGTTGGGCAGTGCTGTGGTTCTTGCTTGGGTTCACCGTGCTGGGTACCGCAGTCGCGGGTGGGGGCATCCTGAGCCTCCTCGGCGGGACCGCGCTTCTGATCATGGCCGGAGCGCTATTTCGATCCGCTCGGGCGAAGGAGGAATCATGAAACTTGTCGGAGTCCTATGTGTTCTCGCGGGTTGGGCGGTCGCTGTCGCAGGACTGTTTCTCAGTTCCGCGAACGCGGTGCGCCTTCTCATTGCATGCGCCGGCATCGGCATCTCGCTGTATGGCAGCCTCGGTCTCCTCAACGGCTACTTTTTGGAGCGCGCCATATGGAAACGATAACCCATCGGGAGGACGGCATGCGGTCTCAGCAGAAGATCACACGACTCCTGCTATTCGCGTTGGGTGTTGCGGGAGTGTTGGGCGCGGCTTCGCCGCTTCGAGCGGAACAGATTCAGGGAGCCGATGCGGTGCTGTCCGGTGTTCCGTCACCGAAATCGGACGACATTGCGGCTAAGGGAGATCCCGGAGCGGAGCAGACGGGGACCATCAATGATGTGACCGTGGCCGACTCCAAGAAGGGCCTAACCTTGGCGGATGTGGCCAACCAGGCCGGACAAAATAAGATCGCCATCAACTTTGTCTGGACCTTGGTCGCGGGGTTTCTGGTCATGTTCATGCAGGCCGGCTTCGCCCTTGTGGAAACCGGCCTTATCCGCGCGAAGAATGCCAACCACACCATGATGATGAACTTCATGGTGTACGGCTTGGGACTCTTTGCCTATTGGGTCTGCGGGTTTGCCATTCAAATGGGAGGCGCAGCACCCATCGCCAATCTCGGCGGTGTGTACCCGCTCAACCATGAGTTTGTCACGAACCTGTTTGGCAAACCATGGGGTTTGTTCGGCACGAAAGGGTTCTTCCTGCATGGTGCCACGTATGACGTCGGGGTCATGGTACTGTTCCTGTTCCAGATGGTATTTATGGACACCACCACGACGATCGTGACCGGATCCTGCGCCGAACGCTGGAAGTACTCCGCCTTTGCGGTGTCCACGATCTTTCTCGGCGCGCTGACCTACCCGCTGTTTGGCAACTGGGCCTGGGGAGGCGGCTGGCTGTCCCAGCTTGGGGCGAATTTTGGGCTCGGCCATGGGTATTGCGATTTTGCCGGCTCCGGTGTCGTGCACGCCGTCGGGGGGCTCACTGCCATGGCCGTGGCGATGCAGCTCGGTCCGCGCATCGGGAAGTACAATCGTGACGGACGTCCCAATGTCATTCCCGGCCACGATCTGACCTACGTGCTCCTAGGCTGTTTCATCCTGGCCTTCGGGTGGTTCGGCTTCAACCCGGGCAGTACCTTGGGCGCCTCGGGCAATGGCTGTCTGCGCATCGGCAGCATCGCCGTGAACACGATGTTGGCGGGCTGTACCGGCTCCTTTGCCGCGCTGCTGTACATGTGGATCCGCTACGGCAAGCCCGATGCCTCGATGGCCGGGAACGGACTCCTCGCAGGCCTGGTGGCCATTACCGCACCGAGTGGTTTTGTCAATACACTCAGCGCGTGCATTATCGGCTGGGTGGCCGGCATCCTCGTCTGTCTTGGCGTCGAATTTTTTGACCGGGTGGCGAAGATTGATGATCCGGTTGGCGCCATGTCCGTCCACGGCCTCAACGGGTTGTGGGGAGTATTGTCCGTCGGGCTCTTTGCCGATGGGCGCAGCAACTACGGCGGAAGCTGGAACGGAGTCAGCGGGTCCGTCACCGGGCTCTTCTACGGCGATGCCGGGCAGTTGACGGCACAGCTCATCGGCATTGCGACACTTGTCGGGGGCATCTTCGCCCTCTCATTTGTCTTCAACTGGCTTGTCGATGTCGTGGTGGGACAGCGGGTGAGCGCGAAGGTTGAGTTAGCCGGCCTCGATATTCCGGAGATGGGGGCGTTGTGCTATCCGGACTTTCAATTAAAAGCAAGCGATTATGGGGCGGCTTCGAGCGGGGGTGTCTCGGTCGCTGCGTCGGCGAAACACTAACGGAGGGATTGATGGCTGCAACCCTTATGTTCGGCATCCTCTCGATCGTGGCGTTTTTGGCGATCGCGGCGGCAAAGCCCGGGAAGAGTCTCTTTGACTGATTGTGGCAACCGTGGTCGAGGGGCGCGCCAGGGCCGCCCCTCGACCCGGAGCTCTTAAGGAGAAACCGTTGTCATGAAACTGATCACGTGCGTTGTTCGGCCTGACAAGTTGGACGCGGTGACGGATGCGCTCGACAAGCAGCACATCGTGGGGATGACGGTGACCGACGTCCGCGGATTCGGCCGCCAAAAGGGGCAAGTCGAGCATTACCGAGGCGGGGAGTATACGATCCGCTTCATTCCTAAGGTGAAAATTGACCTTGTCGTTCAAGATGGAGACACGGAAGCGGTGATCGCCACGATCAGCAAGGTGGCTCGGACCGGCAACATCGGGGACGGCAAGATCTTCGTGAGCGAGGTGCAGAACGCCGTGCGGATTCGGACCGGGGAGAAGGGAACCAGCGCCCTGTAACTTGTGCGTTGTGGTTCACGGGTAGCCACCATGAGTACGGTGCTCTTCGAAGAACCGTTTGCGACGATGCCGGGGTCGTCGCCAAACAATCAGCCCGGGCAAGGCGATATGAAGGTGATCTCCTGCATCATCCGCCCCGAGCATCTTGAGGCGGTGAAAGCGGCGTTGGATCAATTGCAGGTGGTCGGCGGGATGACGGTGACCGACGTCCGCGGATTCGGCCGCCAAAAGGGGCAAGTCGAGCATTACCGAGGTAGTGAGTATACGATCCGTTTTATTGCGAAAGTGAGAGTGGACGTGGTCGTCCGAACTGGGGATGCGGATCGCGTCGTGGCTGCCGTGAGCAACGCGGCCCGCACCGGTCGCGTCGGTGATGGCAAGATTTTCGTCCTGGATGTGCGTAGCGCCATACGAGTGCGCACAGGTGAACGAGGCGTCATCGCGCTGTGAACGACGAGCCCAAGCCAACCAGTGGAACGGTATTGATGCAGCAAGCCTACGAGCAGTTAACTGAAGGCAAGTTTGAGGAGGCCGTGGAGACCTTTTCAGCCGCGGTCGCACTGGAGCCCCAGGAAGGCGCTGGACTGAGAGGCCGGGGACTGGCCTACATTGAACTCAAGCAGTGGGCGCTCGCTGCTGCCGACTTCGAGGCGGCAAGAACGTTGGTGCCGGGGGACGCGGACAACTGGGTCGACCTTGGGGTTAGCCTGGCGAGGGATGATCGAATCTATCCCGCCATCGAAGTGTTTGAGACATTGCTCGTCCAGCAGCCCGACTGTGTTCGTGGCCATCTCGAGCTTGGCCTTCTGCATCTGCGGCTTGGAGCTATTCCCAAAGCCCGCCAGCACTTGCAGGACGCTTTGGCCCACCGTCCGACGCTTGCTCAGCGTCGCCTGATTGAATCAATCCTCCGTGAGCAGGACAAGATGGATCATAAGCGGTTCTACCGGCCGGATTTTGAGGCGCTCCATCAGCAGCGCCAGGAGCACAGAGTTTTCTCGAGCTGGATCCAGACGGTCCGCACGCTGCTGAAGCGTTTCCGTGGACCTTCGGGGGGGATATGACCACACCAGCGGTTTCGCCGGTCCTCCCATGAGCCTCCGCCGAGCTTTAACGATGTGGTTGGGAAGCTTTCTCATCGTCGCCACGACGCTTGTGATCTGGGGCAGGGTTCCACTCGGTCCTCTCATCGTCGGCGGCGCCTTGGCCCTCGCGGGGACGATCCTGCGCTATGTCTATCTTCAGCGACGGTCTCGGTTCTAGTTCAGCATTCGAGGGGAAATTCTTGACGGGTGGTCGCCGGGTGGTATACTGACACCTACGTCCTTCCCGGGGACGTGTCAGGCCCGAACCCAAACCGTTTCACAATAAGGAGGTTGCTTCTATGCCCAGGAGTACAGCTATCTCTCGTCGGGCGCCCGGTCGGGTGGCGCCACGCGCCGCAGTCGGTGGCAACAATTCCAAGCCGATTGCGAACATCACCGAAGACAACGTCAAGCGCGTGTGGCAGATCATCAAACAGAACAAAATTTCGGTCGTAGACCTGAAGTTCAACGACCTGCCCGGCCTGTGGCAGCACTTCTCGATCCCGGTTGAGGACGTGGCGCAGAGCGCGAAGGAAGGCATCTGGGTCGACGGCATCGGCTTCGATGGTTCTTCCATCCGCGGCTTCCAGAAGATCCAAGAATCGGACATGAACCTCTTCGCCGACCCGACCACCGCGGTGCTGGACCCGGTGTGCGAGACGCCCACCCTGAGCCTCATCTGCGACATCTACGACCCGATCTCCCACCAGCCGTACAGCCGCGACCCGCGCTTCATCGCCCGCAAGGCCGAAGCGTATCTGAAGAAGACTGGCATCGCAGACACCAGCTACTGGGGCCCGGAGCCCGAGTTCTTCATCTTCGACGACATTCGCTTCGACTCGACCGAGAACTCCAGCTACTACTTCGTGGACTCGATCGAAGGCGAGTGGAATTCCGGCAAGGACGAGAAGCCGAACCTGGGCTACAAGCCGCGGTTCAAGGAAGGCTACTTCCCGGTGCCGCCGCACGACGCGCTGCAGGACATCCGCAGCGAGATCATGCGCAAGGCCCGGGCGGCCGGCGTGCCGGTCGAGAAGCACCACCACGAGGTGGCCACGGCGGGGCAGTGTGAGATCGACATGCGCTACTCCACGCTGACCAAGATGGCCGACTACTTGATGATGCTCAAGTACGTCATCAAGAACACCGCCCGCAAGCACAACAAGGTGGCCACGTTCATGCCCAAGCCGCTCTTCGGTGACAACGGCTCCGGGATGCACACGCACCAAAGCTTGGCCAAGGCCGGCACGAACCTGTTCTTCGGCAAGGAGTACGCCAGCCTGAGCCAGCTCGGCAAGTGGTACATCGGCGGCCTGATCAAGCACGCGGCCTCCATCCTCGCCTTCGCGGCCCCGACCACCAACTCGTACAAGCGGTTGGTCCCCGGCTACGAGGCCCCGGTCAACCTGGCGTACTCGGCCCGGAACCGGTCGGCCATCTGCCGCATCCCGATGTACGTGAACTACCCGAAGAGCAAGCGCGTCGAGTTCCGCGCGCCGGACCCGGCGTGCAACCCGTACGTCTCCTTCGCCGCGATGCTCATGGCCGGCCTTGACGGCATCCAGAACCGCATCGACCCGGGCCAGCCGGTCAACGAGAACATCTACGAGATGGCCGCGGACAAAGCCCCCAAGCAGGTGCCGGGCTCCTTGAGCGAGGCGCTGGACGCGCTGGAGAAAGACCACGCCTATCTGCTCAAGGGCGATGTCTTTACCAAGGACGTCATCGAGGTGTGGCTTGAGTACAAGCGGCAGGAGATCGACAAGGTCCGCCTACGGCCGCATCCGTACGAGTTCTACCTGTACTTCGACGTCTAAATCGGCGGAACAACTTGGGGGGCGTTTCTATTTTCCCAGCGGTCCGCCAAAGGGAAAAATAGAAACGTCCCCGTTTTACTTTCCATGACCACGTTGCTGATTCTCCAGCACGTTCCACATGAACGTCTTGGCACGTTTGAACCGGCCTTCATAGCGGCCGGCTGCAGCCTGCTACCACTCAACACCTACGAGCCAACAACGCACTGGCCGTCGCTGGACGATGTCGATGGCATCGTCAGCATGGGCGGGCCGATGAGCGTCTCTCAACAAGCGCAGTATCCCTTCCTGAGGAAGGAGCTCTCGTTGCTGCGGGAAGCGGTCAAGCGGCAGAAACCCATCCTCGGCGTGTGCCTTGGCGCGCAACTACTCTCCGAAGCCCTTGGAGGGAAGGTGACGAACAACCCGCAGAAAGAAATCGGCTGGTATCCCTTAATGCGTGAACCGGCCGCAGACGGCGATCCGCTCTTTGCGCCGTTCGGTCAGACCGAGACCGTGTTTCAGTGGCATGGGGATACGTTTTCGCTGCCGAAGGAGGCCGTGCGTCTTGCCAGCGCACCACTCTGCCAGGAGCAAGCGTTTCGCTATGGCGAACACGTCTACGGATTACAGTTTCATCTTGAGGTTAGCGAGGCGATGATCCCACCACCTATCGCAACCGCCACAGGCGGTCGTGACGGCGTCACACGGCGGCCTTCAGTCAGATGAGCCGCCTGGCCGCCGTTCCGACAGGTGGTGGGATGATCCGGGCCTGGATGTGCAATCCAGGCAATAGGGCTGAACTCGCCCACCTGAACGGCGTGATTGATCCGATGGCCATCCGGCGCCAGAGCCCGCAGCACATCGCGCGGCTCGGGGAACTCTCGCGCCACGTGGCCACCGCGTTTGGCCGCCTTGTCGGGAGCACCAGAAAGGCTTCATCCGTTCGACGCGCATCTCGAACGTCCACCGCGAAAGGCCGCTGATATGCCGAAAGCCGCTGCCCGACGAAAAACGCTCCGCAAGGATAAGGCGTACGTCTTAAGTTTGGCCAAGGAGCACGACGTCCGGTTCATCCGGATGTGGTTCACCGATATCCTCGGATTTCTCAAGAGCTTTGCGATCACGATTGATGAGCTGGAGAAAGCGCTCGAGGAAGGCATGGGGTTTGACGGCTCCGCCATCGAAGGCTTCGCCCGGATTGACGAGTCGGACATGCTGGCGATTCCCGACCCGAGCACGTTCTGTCTGTTGCCGTGGCGGCCGAAGGAAAATGCGGTCGCGCGGATGTTTTGCGACATCACCTATCCGGGCGGCCGGCCGTTTGAGGGCGATCCCCGCTGGGTCTTAAAGCGCACCCTCGCCCAAGCCAGCAAGGCAGGCTTCACGTTTTACGTCGGCCCGGAGCTGGAGTTCTTCGTGTTTAAGAGCGCGGAGGCCCCGGTGCCGATTGATACCGGCGGCTATTTTGATCTCACACCGCTGGATATGGCGTCCGATTTACGCCGCGACATCATCCTCTCGATGGAGGAGATGGGCATCGGCATCGAGTACTCGCACCACGAGGCCGCACCCTCCCAGCATGAAATTGATTTCCGCTACACCGATGCGCTCACGATGGCCGACAACGTCATGACCTACCGGCTCGTCGTCAAAGAAATCGCCTTCAAGCACGGCTACTACGCCAGTTTCATGCCCAAGCCCTTGCAGGACAAGAACGGTTCCGGCATGCACGTGAACATGTCGCTCTTTAAGGGTGAGCGCAACGCGTTCTTCGACGCGAAAGACCGCCTGCATCTGTCGACGACCGCAAAGCATTTCATGGCCGGCATTCTCAAACATGCGCCGGAACTCACGCTGGTCCTGAATCAGTGGGTGAACTCCTACAAGCGGCTCGTGCCGGGCTACGAGGCCCCGGTGTACCTCACCTGGGCGGAGCACAACCGCTCGGACATGGTGCGGATTCCCATGTACAAACCGGGGAAAGAAGACTCGGCGCGCATCGAGCTGCGCTCCCCGGATCCCGCGTGCAACCCGTACCTGGCGTTCAGCGTGATTCTGGCGGCGGGCTTAGAAGGGGTGCAGAAGCGGTATCCCTTGCCCGATGCGACGACGGAGAATGTCTTTGCGCTCAGCGAAGCGGAGCGCGAACGCCGTGGGATTCGCCAGTTGCCGGGCAGTTTGGGCGAAGCCATCGTGCTTGCAGAGGGCAGCGCACTCTTACGGCGCGCGCTTGGCGAGCATGTCTACCAGTCGTTTCTACAGAACAAGAAGATCGAGTACGACCGCTTCCGCCGCGCGGTCACGGATTACGAGCTCAAGACCTATCTTCCGTTATTGTAAGGCGATGGAGTTCGCCATGAACCGCCCCGAGAGGCTGATAACTCCTACAGCTGTCGGGGCGGTTTGTGTTTTTTTTAACGAGAGGTGCATGATGCAGCGATGGCTGCTTTTGATTGCCGGAGGTATTTGCGGCACGCTGGGGCGGTATGTGCTGGCCGGCGCCGTCTATGAATGGCTAGGCAGTGGGTTTCCCTACGGCACGCTGGCGGTGAACGGCCTGGGCTGCTTGGTGATTGGATTCTTGAGCACGCTTGCGGATCGGCGCTCACTGCTGACGCCGGAGTTTCGGCTCTTCTGGATGATCGGCCTGTTGGGGGCGTTCACCACGTTCTCGACACTCATCTATGAAAGCTGGCGGCTGCTGCAAGACGGGCAGATGCTGCTGGCCGGGATCAACTTGCTGGGGAGCGTGATACTGGGACTGGCAGCGCTGTGGGTTGGATCTCTGTTGGCCGGCCTACTCTAATCATGGGAGGAGTGAGACGATGACGGCCATTCCGCGGGAAGGAAAACTGTTGCGGATTTTTATCGGCGAGCAGGATAAGTGGCACGGCCAGCCGCTCTACGAGGCGATTGTGCAGCTGGCGCGCACCGACGGGCTGGCGGGTGCAACGTGTCTCAAGGGGTTCATGGGCTACGGCGCCAAGAGCCGTCTGCATACCGTCAAAGTGCTTCGGCTCTCCGAAGACTTGCCGATTATTATCGAGATTGTGGACAGCGAGGAGAAGATCCAGCGGTTTCTTCCCAAACTGGATCCCATGATCGGAGACGGCCTGGTTACGCTGGAAAAAGCCGAAGTCCTCGTCTATCGAGCGAACGTCTAACCCGACAGGAGGCGCGATGAAATTCAGCACAGGGCTCATGTGTTTGGGGTTGTTGCTCTCGACAGCGACGGGCGCGTGGGCGGCGGTGGGGGGCGTGAACCCGGAGACGGCGTACAACATCACCTACCAGGTCGCACAGGATCAATCCAAAACGGCCTCCTCCGTGAGAATTGCCGATACCACCGAGATGGGCGGCAAGACGTTTCTCGTCGTGTATCTGCCGGGCTATAAGACCAAAGCCTATCTCGATATGGCCAGCATCCGCACCATCGTTCCCGTCACGTCCGGCTTGTCGCAGGACCAGTAGCCAACAGCTCAAGCACAGCGTCCGCGGCGCGCCCCACCGCGCCCGGCTCGCCGAGTTTGGTGCCCACCTCGCGCAAGTCCTTCCGGATCGTCTCGCAGCGCTCTTGATTGCGCAGCAGCGCCACCACCTCCGCCGCAATGCGCGAGGGCCGCGCGTGATG
>JGI1358J11329_10001601_pt1 | contig 18454 bp, 25 predicted proteins | sample Subgroupgradi54m_FD_11329 | JGI IMG/M metagenome (IMG submission 11329)
CACCGCAGGATACCCCTCAGCTTGCTGAGGGGAGGAATGCGTCTTTCTCAGGTTTGTTCTTTCACGAAGATGCCCCCCAGCTTGCTGGGGGGTAATTCACTAACCCCTTCTTGGCCGTCGTAGTTCTATAGCAGTTCATTCGTCGGTCCAACGATGAAGCCGTCTGGCGCGAGCCACATCGCGGCGAAGGGTCCAGACCAACGACTTGTTATAGAGGCTTTGTCCGCATATTCTCACAAAACGAGTTAAGTATCTCCTCGACAGTCAGGTAGTCGATGATCACTTGGGCGTGCAAAAGCCTTGGGTGGCTCCCTTCGTCGAAAGAATGCATGAAGAATAGGCTTGCTCGACCCAACTCTTTTTGCTTCTCCCGCAGTTGATCATAAATGGCAAAATTGGCAGAGACGCTGAGATCCAACCCATGTATTTGATCTTCTAACGCACGATACTTCTTTTCTTCTTCCCTGTTGAGTACAAACGGCTGAACATACAGCGGTATTCTATGCGCCAGTGCGTCTCGGTAGTTCTGGGCATATTCGGAATACCACTTCTTCATACGCTCCGTGTTTAGATATGTACAAAGTTTTTCTGGAAGACGGGATTGGGTTTTCTTGTTGAACAGCCCGATATCTTTCTTGCCGAGTTTTCCTTCTTTCGAACTGCCACGGAGATCGTTTTTAAAGACAAACGCCCATCCTAGGTTGTCGAGTAAGCCTGCAAGATTGATAAGAAAAGCATGAAGATTGATATCCAGATCGGCCAACTCTTCCGGTGCTAAATGTTCGGTTCGCCCGACAGGAAATATGCTAAAAATATTTTGAATACACCGAGTTAGTATGCTTAGTCGCCTACCTACTCCTTGGATTAGGTGCTCTTTGGCTCTTGCATCACGAAGGTTTGACGCCATCGATGATAGCCGAAGCGCTAGCTGCTCGTGGATGCGACCAACTTCCGCATATTTCTCGGCGATGTCCTTGAGAGCTTGCTCATCATAGCGCATGGTACGGATCTTCCAATTAGCCCCTATAACGATTACGTAGACTGGTCAGCCTATCCCCGTTAAGGAGATTTGCAATTAAGCTAAATCCTATAACCTTATCCAGTACTTAACAAGAAATTTGTCTGAATGCGGACGATGGCAAACGCTGCACCTCTGTCAGCCTATTCCGGCTGATCAAGAGGACTCTCCACCTCCAAGCGGGGATATCGTCCTTAGTAGGGCGGTGTAGGTTTCAGACGAGAGATGGGCAGCGCGCAATAAGAAGATCTATTGCGACTGTCGGCGAAGAACTTCGAGTATCTCGTGCGTAGTGTACACAATGACGGCATTCTGTTGCGTCAGTGCGGAGTCATTGGACCAGAGCGGTACACCAAGATGCATAGCAAGCGCGAGATATGGCGCGTCGGCCGGATCAGGTGTCAACCGTTCAGCATCGCTAAGAGATCGTTGATATGCGGCGGCGGGGATGATCCGGATGTTCGAAGTGATCTGACGCAATACAGATCGCACTTCAGCAGTCGTGAGACCGCCGAGCCGCCGCCGAAACTGCGGGGTAGTTAGTACCCGCTCGGTTTCGATGAGACTCCATTCAGGCGACGAAACGGAGGAGGCGTTGGTCCAGCAACAGCTCGCGTGTTGTGGCAGAACGGAGGAAGGCGGCCACAAGCACATTCGCATCGACAATCAGCTCCATCTAGGCGGGCTGTCGGTGTTTCTTCCACACGCGCCGTCTGATCTGCCGGCCGACTTCGTTGGCCTGCCGCTCGGTGAGCGTGCTCTTTGTTAGGATCCGGTCCATCGCCTCCAGGGTCTGGATTTTCTCGACGATGGCCTGGCGTGCGACCTCCGACCAGTTGATCTCCGCAAACTTCTTCATCTCTGCTTTTAAATCAGCCGGGATTGCAAGCGTTAAGTTCGCCATGGGCGGTCTCCCCTCCTATATAAGTGCATCCTGCGTAATACGTTAGCACACAACGTACACGCAGACAAGGCACCTTGCGCGTATACCGGGATCGAAGCAACTCACCCGGCAAATCTATCGGGGGAGAACGCCTGGAGGGGGAAGGGGGGCTCCTTGCCAAGAATCAGGTCGGTAATTAACTCTCCCGTCAGTGGTCCTAGCAGGATCCCGCTACGGTAGTGCCCCGTGGCCACGACTAGATTCGGAATATCAGCAAAGCGGCCGATAGCAGGCAGACCATCCGGCAGCCGGGGACGCAGTCCTGCCCATGCTCTGTCGAAGGGCGCGGTCATCAAACTTGGCACCATCGCCTTGGCGGCCTCGCACAGCTCCGCCACACCCGCAAGGGTAGGGGTCGAAGCGAATCCCGCTCGCTCAACGGTAGTTCCTATCAGGAGCTCACCGTTCAGTCGTGGAACGAGATACCCCAGTGGGCCCCAGACGAGGTGGGTCAATGGAGGGCGTTCGAATCGAGCCCGAACGATCTGGCCTCGCACAGGCTCCATGGGAAGCCTGTGGCCGATGAGATCCAGGAGGCGGCCGGACCACGCGCCGGCGCAGGCCACAATGGTATCAGCCAGGATCGTTTTGCCGCCAACGTTGACACCCCGCAGGCGATCCTCACCCAGAATGAAGTCGATCGCCTCGACGTTCTCAAGGATCTCGGCACCGCCGGCACGCGCCCCCGCCGCCAGCGCGGACACGACGGTGCAGGGTCGGATATGGGCCTCCTCCGGAAAGAAGAGCGCGCCTCCGATCTCGGGATTCAGGACGGGCTCCATGGCGCGCACCTCACGTCCGGAGACCTCCTCCACGCGCAGTCCGGCCGCCCGTTGCCATGCTGCTCGTCCTTTGGCCGCTTCATGCTCAGTCGGATCGAGCAGGTACAGAAGTCCCCACTTGCAATACTCAATGTCCTCCCCCGTAGCGTCCCGAATCTCAGCGGCCAGCGTCTGATAGCGATCCCTCGCGGCGAGGCAGAGGTCGAGGAAGGGTCCGGGTCCTTCCGCCTCCGCCTGAGGCGCCAGCATGCCTGCCGAAGCCCGCGATGCCTCCCGCCCGAGCTCTCCGCGCTCGATTAGGACGATACGCTTGACGTGAGCTCGAGTCAGGGCGTAGGCGCAGGCTACGCCGATGATCCCGCCGCCGATGATGATGACATCCGCGCCTTTAGCCATGGTTATGAAGACTCATCACGCCGCGCCAAAAGACGCGCTCAATGGTGAAAGACGATGTCTGGAAAAAGAACGAAGGTCATGGCAACGACGAGCAGTACAGGAACAATCGCCAGGGCGTAGATCAGCCAATTCTCAGATCTCAGGTGCATGTAGTTCAGCGCGACCAGTACTGCCTTGACGGCCGCAATGGCAAAGATCAGGTTATTGACAGCCGACTTTTCCAATGGCAAACGGGTTGCGAGGACCCCGGCGACCATCAACACGACCAGCCACACCCAGATAGCTACGTAGTTAGGGTGAACCCGTTCAGCAGTCACTTGGGGCCTCCTTCAAGCAAGAGCGTAACCGCTCCTCAGCGGTACGTGCAGCAAGACTAGACATTATGATATAGGCTCTTTCGGGTTTCGTGTGGGTCGCGAGGGTCATTTCCCCATTGGTATAGTGAATGGCCTCGGCATTGTAGGGGCAGGGCTTGCCCTGCCCGGCAGTGCGTAATCCTGAGAAGGGCGCAGCAAGCAGCGCCCCTACGATCCGGATGGCGCGTTGACGAGTTATAGTCACCCACACAATTTGCGGAAGACCCATAATACATTTCAGTACGAAAGATAGAGAAGTGGGAAGAGGAAGATCCAGACGATGTCAACAAAGTGCCAGTACAGCCCCGCAATCTCGATGCGATAACCAGTGCTCAACCCCCTCCCTGCCGCAAGAAACAGGATGAAGTTCACAATAGCCCCGGCAATGACGTGTAGCGCGTGCAGTCCCGTCAGTGCGTAGTAGAAGGACCAGAAGGAACCGCTCCAAGGTACGTCACCCTCCATGATGTGGGAGGTATACTCATAGGCTTTAATTCCGAGGAACGCCAGCCCGAGCAGGATGGTGAGCAGCAGGAACCTTCGCACTTCACGCTGATCCCCCTTTTGGTAGGAGGCGAAGGCCATCGCCATAGTCATACTGCTGGTCAGCAGGACAAAGGTGTTGATCGTCGCCAGGGAGGTGCTCAGATGGGCGGCCTCTGCTGACCAGCCCGGGCCGGCCGCCCGAGCCAGGATATAACTGCCGACGGCGCCTCCAAAAATCATCACCTCAGAGGCGATCAGCCACCAGATGGCGATCTTGCCACGAAGCGCGAGAGAGGATTGTTCGGATACGGCGGCCATACGTGTCAACGCTTCTCCTGGGCGGATCTCGCCGCCAGGGCGCGATCCTGCGGAAGATAATCTTCACGAACACCTGGAGGGCTGTACTCATAAGGGCCGCGGTAGACGGTTGGGATCGCTTCTCCCCAGTTGCCGTGAGGCGGAGGCGAGGGGGCTGTCCACTCGAGCGTCGCCGCCTCCCAGGGGTTGGGCTCCGCCTTCCTGCCGGCCACGATGCTCCAGGCAAAGTTGATCAGGAACGGAAGCTGAGCGACGATAAGCCCCATCGCCATTATCGTAATCTGGACGTTAAGCGGTTGAACCGCTGCCAGGAACTCGTACTGGAGCGGGTTGGCGATGCGGCGCGGCATCCCAGCGAGGCCGACGGCATGCATCGGGAAGAAGGTAAGATTAAAGAAGATGAGAGTAAGCAGAAAGTGCAGCCTTCCCAGGGGCTCATTCATCATCCGACCGAACATCTTTGGAAACCAGAAGTAGAGGCCGGTAAAACCGCCGAATATGACGACGCTCAACAGGACGTAGTGAAAATGGGCCACGACAAAGTGGGTGCCGTGGACCTGAATGTTGACTGGCGCAGAACCAAGGACAATGCCGGTGAGTCCTCCAAGAATGAACATCGCAATAAAGCCCAGGGCCCAGAGCATCGGCGTCGTAAGGCGGATCGAGCCTTTCCACAGGGTAAGAATCATCGAGAACATGATGAGCGCAATCGGCACGGAGATGAGGATGGTGGAAATGCTAAACGGCATGACGAGTCGGGGATCCATGCCACTGACGAACATGTGATGCGCCCAGACGATCATGCTGAGGAACCCTGTAGTGAGGGTCGAGTAGATGATCCACCGGTAGCCAAAGATTGGTTTCCTCGAGAAGACAGCCAGGACCTCTAGCACCGCCCCAAGCCCTGGCAACAGGATGACGTAGACCTCAGGATGGCCGAAGAACCAGAAGAGATGCTCCCAGAGCATGGGGTCGCCACCCCCTTCAGGCACAAAGAAGCTGGTTCCCAGGAGCCGATCCATCAACAGCATCACGGCTGCCGAGATCAGCGGTCCGACAGAGAGCAAGAAGATGACGGAGGCGGTCAGAAGCTGCCAGATAACGAGCGGAAGACGGAAAAAGGTCATTCCCGGTGCCCGCATGGTGATAGCGGTAGTGAGAAAATTAACGCCACCCATCAGGAAGGAGGCAAACTCAAGGGCGTGCGCAAGAAGCCAGAGGTTGATCCCCCAGTTCACACCGGTATATTCTGCCCTCGCACTCAGCGGCGCATAGCCGGTCCAACCGGCGGAGGCCCCACCAGCGGGAACAAAGAATGATGTTAAGATCAGGAGAGCAGAGACCGCGAGAATCCAAAAGGAGAGCATGTTGAGCCGTGGGAAGGCCATATCCCTGGCCCCGATCATAAGTGGGATCAAGAAGTTTCCAAATGCCCCCAGCAAGATCGGCATCGCCACAAAGAACACCATGATCGTGCCGTGGTTGGTAACGAGGGCATTGTACGTCTCCGGCCCCACAAATCCGAATCCAGGGATCGACGTGTCGGGAAAGGCAAGCTGCCAGCGCATCACATAGGCCAGGTAGCCTCCCACAAAGGCCATAAAGAGGCCGAGGGAGAGATACTGCTTGGCGATCGTTTTGTGATCGGTTGTGAAGACATAGGTGCGCCAAAACCCAAGCTCCCCATGCGCGATATGGGCAACAGACGCGGGAATGGGGTCTACGCTTTGGGGATTCGTCATAGTTGGTCTATTCCCTTGAGAGGGCTCAGCGTGGTATCTCATCTCCCGTTGCGGAAGGCCACTGTTCTTTTACCCACTTGTCGTACTCCTCAGCAGTGTGGACGGTCAAATGTCCGACCATCCCGGAGTGGCCGAATCCGCAGAGTTCTGCGCAGGGGATCTCGAACACACCGGTCTTGGTGGCCTGGAACCAGGCGGGAAACTTACGTCCGGGTACGGCGTTCTGCTGCAGTCGCAAGTTTGGCAGGAACAGACTGTGAATGACATCCTTTGACTTGAGGGTGATACCGACGACCTTGTTCACTACGACGTGCAGCTCATTGTCGATCTGAAGATCATCCACCGTCCCGAACTGGCCGTCCGGCCCTGGGTAGAGGATCTCCCAGTTAAACTGCTTTCCAGTCACCTGCACCTGAAGCTCGCTCGGCGGCACGTGAAGCTTGGCTTTCGCCCATGCATCGCCTCCTCGAAAATCGATCCACAAGTCGAGCACGAGGACGAGCGCGGCCGGGATAAGAAGCCACGCAGCCTGCGAAAGCTTCTCGCCCGTGATGTAGGCGGCACGCTGCCCATCACGGCGGCGGAAGAGCAGAACGAAGCCGAGCATGGCTCCCATGGTCACAATGAACCAGGCCAGCGTGATGTAATAGATCAGCCGGAGGAGCGAGTCAATCTCCCCCCCATGGGTTGAGATATTCTCGGGAAGCCAGTTTAGGTACATACCTCACCCGCCTCGATCAGCGCCACTACGTTGTTACAGGCACACAGCTAAAGAAGCACCAAAAGTGTTTCTAGCATTCGCCTAAGATGGTGTCAATGCCAAACCTGTAAAGGGGAGCAAGGCGGCGCCTTATTCGGCGCTTCATTGAGAGGTGCTGGATGGGTGAGGGAACAGTTCGGGATGCAAGATGGTTGCCCGCGATTCGCAGCAATCTCGATCGGGTTTAGGTCAACGAGATTCTATATTCCTCTAGGATCTGTCGAAGGCGCGGGCCGTTGATGAGCTCGATGGGTGGCCCCTCGGTGAGTTTCGGAACCTCTTCGGAGAAGAAGCCGGTTGTGATAAAGATGCCCTTCGATGCCCTTTCGGCAAGCACCGTGTCGCTTAGGGCAATGATCTGGGTAGAGTTGATCGGCACCTCAGGCGGGATCAGGATGCAACGGACGATATAGCTTCCGCCGGTGATCGGTTGGGGGTTGACGGCGGTGATGTCGATCTCCCCCTGTGTGTTGCGATGGCAGCCCGCGATGGACAGACCCATCTGCTCCAGGAGGCGGAAACAGAGGCGTTCGAACTGCTCGGGCGCGAGCCGTTCCAGTCGCTGCTGCTCGACGTCCCTGGGTTGGTAGTAGGCCTTTTCGGCGGCTACCGGCGAGGAAGAACGATTGAGTAAAAGAATAAGGCCCAGGCCGAGCAGGATCGCAATCGTCACTAAAATGAACATGCCTCTTGCTCTTCAAGGACCCACCCAGGCGATCAGGCGAACAGACAGGAAGATCCTACCTGTACATCTCTTCGTAGATTCGATCTTTCTGGCCTTTTTTGATCAAGCGATCATGGCGAAAGGCTTGCTTCATCGCTGTTCCGAGGCAGACTAAGATCAGGATGAGCATTCCGATGATCGGGATGTTGTCCGGCTGCGTCGCAATGGCCATAACATGTTCCATGTCGGACCTCCTTTCAACCGGAATTCTAGCACCACTACACATGATAGCAAGTCTTTTGTACGGAACTCTACCTCCTCAGACTCGGGATCGCCATCTTCTCCCCTGGACAGGTCCTGGAAATAATCTACATGGACCCCGCTACCCAGCAATTGGCAATGGCCCCAGTGTGGCCTCGCTACCATCCGGTAAAACATTTCTCCCTCGATAGCGCATTTTGTTCTTGACAAGCACCATATGTCGTGGTAACTAAGATTCGTCTATACAATATATGGTAGTGCGTCGGGAAGGGGTACCTTTCTGATACGCCGGAGATAGATGGCTTATTCACGCATGTTCCATTGGGTAATTGAGATCAAAGTAAGTCCGAGTTACTACAATCATCCCAGGTAGAGGAGGACACAATGCTTGGCAAGGCGAGCGAGCCAACATTCCGCGGGATTGAACAGGGAGCAGAGGTGACCCTGGCGCTTAGATCGCGGCCGGCGAAGATCGGACAGTGGAGTGAGTCGGCCCTCCGCGTTCTCAAAGAGCGTTACCTGATGAGGGACGAGACAGGTGTTAGAGAGACGCCGGAGGAGATGTGCTGGCGGGTGGCGGTGGCCATCGCCAAGGCCGAAGGACAGTGGGGCAGAAGTGAGACGGAAGCTCGCCAAGTCGCGGAATCGTTTTACGATGTAATGGTTGAAGGGAGGTTCCTTCCTAACTCTCCCACGATGATGAATGCCGGCAAAGAGAACGGGATGCAGTATTCGGCCTGTTTTGTGCTTCCTGTTGATGACTCCATGGAGGGGATCTTCGAGGCGGTCAAAAGGGCGGCGATTATCCACCAGTCGGGTGGCGGGACCGGTTTTGCCTTCTCGCGTCTCAGGCCGAAGGATACGCTGGTGAAGTCAACGGGCGGTAAGGCGAGCGGTCCCATCAGCTTCCTTCGCGTATTCAATGCTGCCACCGAGGCGGTCAAGCAAGGGGGGGCCAGACGTGGCGCCAACATGGGGATTCTCAAGGTGGATCACCCTGACATCCTGGAGTTCATCGACTGTAAGCTGGACGGCGGGATCACCAACTTCAACATCTCGGTGGCTGCCACCGAGATGTTCATGGACGCCCTGGCAAAGGACGAGACCTACGAGTTGGTCGATCCGCACACCAAGCTCGTGACCGGCCATCTTCGGGCTCGCGAGGTCTTTCAGCGGATCGTCCAGGCGGCCTGGCGGACCGGTGATCCAGGGATGGTCTTCATCGATCGCATCAACGCGAGCCCAGCCAATCCGGTCCCGCAGGATGAGCTGATCGAGGCCACGAACCCCTGTGGTGAGCAGCCGCTTGGTCCCAATGATGCCTGTAACCTAGGTTCGGTCAATCTGACCAGATTTTACCTCGCCTCGATTCCGGCGGATGCCAGGGCGGCGGAGCGAATCGATTGGGTTGGACTGGAGCAAGTGGTGCGGACGGCAGTCCGCTTCCTGGACGACGTGATCGACGTCAATCCGTACCCGCTCCAGGACATCATCGAGGAGGTCCGAAACAACCGGCGGATCGGCCTCGGCGTCATGGGCTGGGCCGATCTGCTGCTTGAGCTTGGTATTCCATACGATAGCGACGAGGCGGTCACGCTTGGTGAGGAGATCATGGGCTTCATTCGGCGAATCGGCCACGATGCCTCCGAGAAGCTGGCAGAGGCGCGAGGGCCGTTTCCGCGCTGGTCACGGAGCATTTACAAGGGCAAGAAACCTCTTCGCAACTCCACCGTCACGACCATTGCGCCTACCGGGACGATCAGCATCATCGTGGGTTGCTCTTCCGGGGTCGAGCCGATCTTCGCCGTCGCATTCAGCCACATCGTAGGAGACCGGCACCTGACCTTTGTGAACCCGATCTTCGAGGAGGTCGCGAAGCGACGGGGCTTCTACAGCGAAGAGCTGATGCGGCGGGTGGCCGAGCGAGGGACGGTTCGCGGGCTTGAAGGCGTGCCGGAGGACGTTCAGCGAGTCTTCGTCACGGCCCACGAGATCGAGCCCGCCTGGCACGTCAAGATGCAGGCAGCCTTTCAGAAGCAGACTGATAATGGTGTCTCCAAGACGATCAACCTGCCCAACTCGGCGACGCCGGAGGACATCGCCAAGGCCTATATGATGGCGTATGAGCTGGGCTGCCTTGGGATCACGGTCTTCCGCGATGGCTGTAAGGGCACCCAGGTCTTGCATCTCGGCACCGGCGCTAAGCCTGCGCTGAGCCCAGCCGAAGAGCCTGTCTTGAGCGATGCCGAAGTGGTGGCACAGCAGGAGGCGCCGCAAGCGCTTCCAACCGTCGTGGAGATGGGCCTGGAGGCAGCGCTCAAGGTCAAGCCGAGGCCGCGGACCATGAAGGGTGTCACGTACAGGGCGGAGACGCCGCTCGGGACCGCCTTCATCACCGTAAACCAGAACGGCGAAGGTGAGCCGTTTGAGGTCTTCGCCAGCGTTGGGAAGGCCGGGAGTGATACCTCTGCCGTATCCGAGGCGATCGGCCGACTCATCTCGATGATCCTCAGGCTGCCGTCACCGATGTCGCCCAGGGAGCGGGTCGAGCAGATCGTGAGCCAACTCTCCGGCATCGGCGGCCGCCGACCGATGGGCTTCGGTAAGGGTCGGGTCCGGTCGTTGCCTGATGCCATCGCCCAGGTCCTGTCCGAGCATATCGGTCTGACCGAGCCCGGCGTTCAAGAGATGCAGGCGGCTCTTGGCAAGACGACCCAGAAAGCAGGCGACATGTGCCCTGACTGTGGCTCGGCTACCCTCGTCTACGAAGAGGGTTGCCAGAAGTGCTACTCCTGCGGGTTTAGTGAGTGTTAGATCGCCTTCGCACCACGATGCTGTGCGCCCAAGAAAGCGAGAAGCTGCACGAGTCCATAGTAACGGACGCTATCTGAGGATGGATACGGCAGAGTGACCGGCATGCCCCCCCATTAGCGCAGGCTAGATTCTCACTGGCTCCCTCTTCAACGAGCCGATGCGGGTGGAGAGCGTGCAGGCCAACGGCTCAGCGAGCTGGGTGGTCGGGCTGGTCGGCACGCACTCGGAGCGCTTCCGCAAGGTGATGGCTTAGGAGGCGTCACTAAAAAGGTGGTTCAGCAGAGTAAGGTGCGGCGTGCGAAGCCCGAGGTACGATCAATGGAACTGACGCGGCGGCAGGAGATCATGGCGATGCTTCGGGATGGCGAGTGGACGCTGGACGAACTGGCCAGGAACTTCGTGGTGTCAAAGAAGGTGATCATCGATGACCTCGAGCATATCGCCCGCTCTGTCTCCAGACCCTCCCGCCTCCAGATCCATCCCCCAACCTGCGAGGGGTGTGGCTATCGCTTCAAGGGCCGGGCGAAGTACAATGATCCTTCCCGCTGCCCAATGTGCAAGAACGAACACCTTCGCTCCCAACGATTCCGGATCGCCTCATGATATGTGGCGTAAAGCCGTCTTGAGTCAGCCTCGCAAGAAGGCAAAGCTGGAGGAGAACAGACGTCATGTCCACGCAACCGTCAAAAGAGATCGAGATCTTTCCCAATCCTGAGCCCGGGCGAGACTACGAGATCCACCTGACCTGCTCGGAGTTTACCTGCCTCTGCCCGCGGACAGGCCAGCCGGACTTCGCGACCCTGACGCTCACCTATGTCCCTGACAGGCTGTGCATCGAGTTGAAGTCGCTTAAGCTTTACCTCTGGTCGTTCCGGAATGAAGGTCACTTTCACGAGGCCGTTACCAACCGGATTCTGGACGACCTGGTGAAGGCGTGCCAGCCCCGCTCCATGAAGTTGGTCGCCGACTTCTACGTCCGCGGCGGCATTCACACCGTTATTACTGCCACGTATCAGCCGAACGACCGAGGGTGACCAATACACTGGACGCTCGCCAAGCTCGTCCCTTCCTTTCCCACCTTGATTTCTTCACACTACCCACCCTATAATAAGCTGGCTTTTTCGTCGTACCCCTCTTGCAGAAGATTCGAGGAACGCTTTCGATGAGGAGGGACCGATGGAGCGGAGCGAGTTGGAGCTGATGACGGCCCCGAAGCTCAGGGAACTGGCGCTGGAGAAGTATCCTGAGATCACAGGGGTATCCGGGAAGAACCAAAGAAGAATTGGTCGAAGCGATCATCGCTGAAGAGGTGCGTCTTGGCCTTTGGCCAAAAGAGGAGGTCCAGCGCCGGCCGCTCCAGGCTTCAGAGTGGCAGCAGCGGATCAAAAAGCTGAAGGCGGAGCGCGGGCCAAGGCGCTCGACACAAAGGATCGGAAGGCGCTCAGGACAACCCGGGGCAAGATCAAGCGGATCAAACGGATCTTGCGAAAACTGAAAGAAGCATCGTAACCGATCACCGACCGTCCCGCCGAGTTGTACAGTCTGGTCTCTGGTAGGATCTTTCCAACGATAACCGTACGAATGGAGGGGGAGACTGATGCCTAGCTATGATTTCAAGTGTGTGAAGTGTGGCAAGAAATTCTCACTGACGATGGGCATCAAAGAGCGGGAGACCAAGCGGCTGAAATGCCCGAAATGCGGGGCTGGAAAACCGGAGCCTATCTTCTCGACCTTTTTCGCCAAGACCTCGCGCAAGAGCTGAGGTGGGAAATGATCCTGTCCATCCTTCATGGGTGGGGGTATTTATGAACTGTGATTGGCTCGGAGCGGGCGAAAGATCATGGGCAGTGGGTAGCAAGAAGTGAGAGTAAAGCAGTGAAGAGAAACCGACAACTCTCAAGAAAGAGCCCTGGGCGGCTGGCCGTTCTTTTGCTCGGCTGTATGCTTACCGCTCTCCCGGTTATCGCCGTCGGCGCTGGTCAAGAAACCGTCCAGCTCGACAGTTCCCTCGAAGCCCTCGGGTTCATTAAGGTTCAGAACGATCCGGATGCTCCCGACTTTACACTCCAGGACGTTTCAGGGAAGGCGGTCCGGCTGGCTGACCAGCGCGGAAAGGTCGTCTTCCTGACCTTCTGGGCGACCTGGTGATCCTACTGTCTGAGGGAGTTTCCCTCACTCGAGCGCCTCTACCAGCAGTTTCAGAAGAAAGATTTCGTCGTCCTCGCGGTGAACATCGCCGAGCCGCCCGATCAGGTCCGGAACTATTTGCTCAAGCATACGCTCACCTTTCCCGCTCTTGTGGACGCCACCTCAAGCGTCGCCAACCTGTACGGGGTTCGCGCCACGCCAACCCGGTACCTGATCAATCGCGATGGAAGGGTCGTGGCCGGGAGCATCGGGCCGAGGGATTGGGCGGGCGAGGATGCTCAGAGGCTTATCGGAATCCTTTTGGATGCCGGCAAGACGCCCCGCAGGAGGTAAGGAGCGGGCGCCATCGATGAAACGCCCGGACGTAGAACGCAGATCGGTCGATCCGCTTATGTCGCGACGCTCCGTAGGGTGACCTATGAAACGGCTTCTCCTGTATACCGCAGTCGTGATCGCATGCCTGGTGCTTTCGGTTGGGGCATGGGCGATGAGCGACCCGCCGCCGGCTGCCGATGACCACGCCCAGCTCGAGTTTCTCACGCGCCATTGGCAATCGCCCATCCCGCCTCAAGGTAAGCCGCCCGCCCATTTCTCGTCGATCGAGGCATCTCTTGACCCGGAAAGTTGCGCCGTCTGCCATCGAACTCAGTACGAGGATTGGAGCAGCAGCCTCCACAGTAAAAGCATGGGGCCGGGCGTCATAGGCCAGACGATGGAGTTGATCCATGGCGATCCCAAGATGGCGCTCCTGTGCTACAGTTGCCATGCCCCTCTCACCGAGCAGCAGGAGAAGGTCGTAGACAGAGGCGGTCCCCCCTCTTTTTTCAAGAGGCACCGCGCCTTTTCGGCCTCTCCGCCGAACGCTTCAGGGAACTGGGTCAGCACCGCGTTGAAGTTCAAGAGGCACCGCGCCTTTTCGGCCTCGCTGCAGCAAAAGGGCCTGACTTGTGTCGGGTGCCATGTCCGGGGGCACCAGCGCTTCGGGCCGCCAAAGCGAGACGGCTCGCTCGAGAATTACTTTCCGGCATCGCAGCTCCCCCACGGCGGCGCCATCAGGACGGCGGCCTTTGAGCGATCCGAGTTCTGCAAAGGGTGCCACCAGTTCGAGCCGAACGGGTCTGCCCTGAACGGTAAGCTGCTCGAAAACACCTATAATGAATGGAAAGAGGGGCCGTATGCGCAGGGAGGGATGACCTGTCAGGGCTGCCATATGCCGGAGCGGCGGCATCTATGGCGGGGGATCCATGATCCTGAGATGGTCAAGCAAGGCGTATCCGTCCGTCTTTCGGTGAACAAGGATCGCTACCAGGTCGGCGAGCAAGTTCAGGCTGAGATCACGCTGGCTAATACCGGGGTTGGGCATCATGTCCCAACCTACGTCACGCCGAAGATCGTGGTCCGATGGGAGTTAGTAGATGCGGACGGCAAGCAGGTGAATGAGAGTGTGCAAGAGGAACGGATCGGGCGAGAGGTCACGCTTGATCTGACACAAGAACTCTTTGACACCAGGATTGCGTCCGGGAAAAGCCGTACCGTTCGCTATGTGAGAGCCATCGACCGGGCTGGGCTCACGCTGCGCGCCTCCGTCGTCGTGGTGCCCGACGATTTCTACACCCAGTTCTTCGAGGCGATCCTACCAAGAGTAAAGGCGAAGGAGCCCCGGGCCCTGATTGAGCAGGCCATACGTGAGGGACGCGCAAGGTCCTACATCCTCTTCGCGAAGAACCTAACGGTGTCGTAACGCAGCTCATCGCTGCGAGCTGACAGCTATACATTACGATATATGTCTCAGGTAGTTTGTCATTCCGGGCTTGACAAGCCTGCCCCGTACTTGATACGGGGGAATCCAGTGCCTTTCTGGGTTGCCGCTCCCCGCTTCAAGCATGCGGGGACAAGCTTCGCGGGGATGAAGACCATTTAGCTTAGAGGCGGCATCCGGCGGGGAATATGAAGCGGGGATGTTGCCGTGGTTCAACAGGCTGACAAGGAGGAGGGTAAGTGAAGAGGCAACTCATCGCGTTTGCGGTCATCACGCTGCTGGCCGCAGGACTGGCTTGGGGCTCTGACTATTACATGAATCATGGGCACTGGTACGCAAAGGAACCGGAAAAGGACTTCGCCCTCGCGAGACTTCTTGCCGATATTCGGACGTCCACTTCGCGGTATCAGGACCTGGAGCAGGCCAAGGCGGATGGGTACGTGCAGATATCGGGAAATGTGCCGTTAGAAGGCTACCACTTTTACAAGGCAGGGATCGCGCAATTTGATTATGCCCACCCCTCTACACTGCTTTACACCGAAAGGCAGGGGCATTGGCAACTGGTCGCCCTGAAGTATGCAGCTCTAGGAGCCCGTCCCGCCGAAAGCCCGTTTACCGGAATAGACTGGGAGCGGAGCCTGGCGATCTGTCGCTATGCGGACTGGCAGGAATATCGATCACCATCTCGCGAAGGCTGCCCTCAGATTCATCCTGAGACGAAAAGCTCATTCACTACCTGGTACCCGGACACGTGGGTGATCCGTCTCTGGATCTGGTATCCGAATCCTTACGGGTTGTTCGCAAGCATGAACCCTCTCCTGGCCCCATTCGACGATCGAACGATCCCGCCCGACGAAGCGGGAAGCTGGGAGACATGGAAAGCGCATACGGAGTTCTCGAACTTTAACCATCACTTTTCGGGATGGCTGGTACTCGTCATGGGTATGGCGATGACAGGCTCCGCCCTCTGGGGAGGTCAGAAGTCCAGGTTCGCCCATCTATGGCCTATGCTGACGCTGGGCGTGGCGCTATTCATCCTGTACCGGAGCGACCCGGAGTATTGGCCGTTCGGCCCAAAGACGCTGACCGAACTCCTGGGTGACCGGGAGGCCATCGAGCATAAGCTCTCCGGCGTCATCGTCCTCGCCATGGGGTCTGTGGAATGGCTGCGGGCGCGCGGTACATTCAGTCATTGGATATGGGGAATGATCTTTCCCTGGCTTGCCATCATGGGAGGGGTGACCCTGTTATTCCATCTGCATCCGATCAGCAACTTCAACTACGTCGGGCGAAGCAATTCACCTCACACGACCGAGGGGGTCACCGCGCTCCTTGCCGGTATGACGTATCTCCTGGGAACGTTGGGGATCATGAAACAACGTTGGTGGGGGCTGGTTCCGGCTCTCTTCGTGATTCTCATGGGCGTGCAGCTCATCGTCTACGTCGAATAGAGGCGCCGCAGCGACAGGACGACCGCCGCGCACGACTCATTCCTTCTTCCACGTCCCGTCGGATTCGGTGCGCCGCTTCAGGCTCAACAGTGTATTCGACAAATCGTTCCTGAGCATAAAATCTTCCAGGAACCTGGGGATAAAGAAGCCGCTGTCTAAGGTGGTTGTGTATCGAAGAATGGTCTTACCCTGGCTGTACGAGTGGAACTCCCAAGCACCGAACGTCTCCGCAATGTCGTGTTTCCTCGATTTATCCAGCGTCCAGCTCACTGTCCTCTGCTCGGGTTTGAAAATCAGATCGATCGTATAACTGATCACGCCGAGTGGAACGCGAACCGTCTCGGTGACCTTCATGGTACTTGTTGTCTTTTCCAGAACCTCAACCTTCTCGAGCCGCGGCATAAATTCGTCGAACTTATGATAGTTCAGCATGACCGCCCACGCGACGTCCGGTGGCTTGTTGATGATGCAATAGGCTTTGACTTTGGCGCCACGCGCACCGTCCTCTGTGGGGTAGGTATCTGTCTTGACCACCACTCCGCCCTTTTCCATCCTGGTTAATTCACCTGCCGTAAGTCCAGTGGTCGCGGACTCACCCGCCCCTAAAGAGGCTGCCTGAAGCAGTAACACGGATGCGGCAAACATGAGGGATTTTACCTTGGGCCTGTGTAGCACGTGAAAGAACCTCCAGTGTGGCGCATCGTCCTTGACACGGGCGTACCAACGCTCCGCGCCTCATCTCGAATGATATCTCGGATTGTCAATTGTGTCCATCACGCACAGGGGAATGCCGGGCTCCCCTTGCCGTGAAACTTGCCGGGAGGTGCACAGCATCCCAGGGCGAGCTGCAGCGGCTCGGTGGCAGGCCATGGAAGCGGAATCCGCCTGGCCTATCGCTGTGCTTGGGAGGCTTGCATGGCGGTGACGTCAGAGAGGGCGGTCGTAGAGCCTGCAAGTCTTGTAGCGATATCCGCGCTAGAACTCGACTCCACGAATTACAGGGAAGTTGTCTTCGACGATCCAGGACGCCTCGACTGAACTGATTAATAGCCATAGAGATCAGCCGCAATGCCAGTGCTGTGGAGGATCAGCGACAGGCGAGGTGCTTGGAGGCCGAGGCGAAGCTCAAGCGGATCATGGCCGAGCTATCGAACTTAGAAGGTCAGTCCGCTAAGCGCCAAAAGGCCATGGGCCGGATCGCGGCGCGAAAAAGACAGATCGATCACTGGATGCGAGAGGAGGCCCTGCGCGCCATTGAAATCCACGAGAAGGGCTGTCCCCGCCTCTCAGTCAGTTCAGCGGGGCCTCGCTATCGAGTGGGACGGCGAGGTGCGAGAGGAGGAGTAGCTCTCACAGCTTGACGTGCGCCTTCAGCACGCTTGGGCTTTCCTGCTCTCAATGCGAAAATCCTGTCATCGGAGCAGAGGCGGCACGTTTTTCGCCCTTGCTATGGCTGCCTGAAGAGGCTCGGTCCTGCCGTTCGTAAAACCCTATGGTCGCGGGGATTGTTTCCGCCTGACGTCCAACTTCCCCTGGTCAATCGTTTTGCTCTTGTCGTCCTCAAAACAACAAAAATGTGAAAAATTGTGAAAAGAGGCTTGACGCTGTACCTAGGTCCAGGATGCATCTTATATACGGAGGAGGTGAAAAGGTGAACGGGTTGACCATCGGTCAGTTAGCCAAACAGGCGCAGGTGAACATTGAAACGATTCGCTACTATGAGAGGCGAGGGCTCCTGCCTGAGCCGCCCAGACGCGAGTCCGGCTACCGCCAGTACGCTCCCGATGCTGTGAAGCGCATCCAGTTCATCAAGCGAGCCCAGGAATTGGGATTTTCCCTCAAGGAGATCCAGGAACTGCTCTCGTTGCGCGTCGATCCATGGACGACAAGTGCAGACATCAAAAGGCGAGCTGAAGCCAAACTAGCCGATATCGATACAAAACTCCGCGACTTAAAAAGGATGAAGACAGCCTTGATGAAATTGACTGCTGCCTGTCGCGGACGCGGCCCGAGCAGCGAGTGTCCGATTCTCGATGCGCTTGAGTCTCGAATGGACTGAAAAGGTCCCACCTTAGTTTGAAAGGAGGTGATACCCGTGAAGATGAAGGAGAAGTTCTCGCTCTGCCCGGCATGCGGGGCCTGTCCGGAGGTGGAAATCCTCCAGCATGAGGGACAGCCTGTGGCCGTTCGTATTGGGGAAGGTGATGAGAAGATCACTCTTCAAAAGGAGGCCTGGAACACCCTCTTGCGGTACGTGAAGGAGGGAATCTTCGAGGAGCTGTAAGAACTGGAGGGGGGAGCCGTCTTTTCGAGATCGCGCTCCCCCCCGTCGCGGTCGTGACGCTGACGGTGGCCGCGCCCACCTGGGGCCGCGAACAGGACCAGCAACAGGGCGAGCCCAACACGGATCGCCATCGGACTGCTCGTGCGTCCATGGCCCGCATGGCATCTCACCCCCCCCCAGGAAGGGTAAGCGCCCCGGACGGGCTGGTTATCTGAGTGAAACGGATTCATGATGTCAGCACTCGCTCCACAACCGATCTGAACGCCTGCAGA
>JGI1358J11329_10001605_pt1 | contig 18433 bp, 19 predicted proteins | sample Subgroupgradi54m_FD_11329 | JGI IMG/M metagenome (IMG submission 11329)
TCAGTCGTGAGGTGGCCGCGGTCGCCGTGTTCTTCAATGCGCTCGGCGCCTATGCTTTGCTGACGACCTTTCCCAGCTTGTTCACCTGGCTGCTACCGCAAAGCTTCGTGCAATCGCTGGTCGCACCGGCGGCGTGGCTCGGCGTGGTGGCGGGGCCGGTGGCGCTCTACGCGATGCACAAGATTTATCGCATCAAGGCGCGTCCGTTCTGGAATCACTGGCAAGTATTGAGTTCGTTCTTCGGTTCAATGCTGACCCTCGGCACGCTCACCGTCGGCGTCGTGTATGCCGTTGTGCTGACGGTGCAAGGCCAATCGTTCGCTGGTCTGCTGTCCACACTGACCTGGCCGATGGCACTGGGTCTGGTGCTCGAAGGCATCGGCCTGATCGCCCACGCTCGTGACCTGAAAGCAGAAGGTGCCGAAGGCGCCGCCGCGCATCTGGAACAGCGCACCACGTTTGGCAATACCTACCTGCTGCGCAACATCGGCATCGGTGTCGGTCTCACCTTGATCGGCGCGCTGGCACTGGCCGGTGTCGATGGCAGCATCGGCGCCGCCCTGTGGACACTGGCCGCAACCGTCATCATCGCCACCGCCCTGATCGGCCGTGCATTGTTCTATGTACTGGTGATTCCCACCACGATGCCCGGCGCCTTCTTCTGGCGCAACAAAGGCTTCGAACAACACGCCCGCGAAACTGGTCTGGCCAACATGCCGCAAGTCGGTGTGCTGCCCGAGTCGGCGCTGCACTGAGCGTCAGCACAAACCGCAATGAAAAAATGGCATCCAACGGATGCCATTTTCTTTTTGGACGGAGGTAGATTATGTGCGGTATTCAGCTCAGCAATTCGGCGTTTCATATAAACGCAGCACGCGGTTCAATTGACGATGTGACAGCGTGGGCAACATTACACTACAAATTCTATTTGCCGCTGTGACTGAAATCCGCCCAGCAATTCGGCGTTTCATATAAACGCAGATTTACCAGTGTGACGGAGCTGCCGTAACGTAGCTGCAAGGCGGTGATGAGTTGTGCGGCGGCGACGCGCACGAGGTTTTCTGCGGTGGGGACGACATCCAGTACGACGGTTTTATGTTCCGGCAGGCTGCGCAGGAAGTTCAGCACTTGAGCGTCGTTGCGATAGACCAGGAAGGCGTGATCCCAGGGGGCACCGACGCTGGTCAGCATGAGTTCCTTCAATGACGAGAAGTCGGTCACCATGCCGTTTTCCGGATCGCCATCGCGCTGATGCACTTCGCCGGTGACGGTGGCTTCCAGTACATAGCGATGGCCGTGCATGTTGCGGCATTGGCTGCTGTGGTCTGGAATACGATGGCCGGCATCGAATTCGATTTTGCGCGTGATGGTGATGCGTTCAGGTTTCATCGAATGCCAATGATCTTGTGGGTTTGCAGTGACAATCGCCATTGTGGGTGTTGCAGGCAATAGGCGATGCACGTCTCGGTATTATCGTCGCGCTGCGGGGAATCCATCGGTTGCAGGAAAAAATGTTCAAACGATAGGTGTCCCAGCGCATCCAGGTCGATTCCGTTTTGCGGCCAGACCACTTTCAATTCCTGTCCTTGCGTTTGCTGGAGCGGATTGCCTGCCTTGGGGCTGACGCACAGCCAGTCGATGCCGGGCGGGGCGGGCAGGGTGCCGTTGCTTTCCACGGCGATGCGGAAGCCTTGCGCATGCAGAGCATCAATCAAGGCGGTGTCCAGTTGCAGCAGCGGCTCGCCGCCGGTCAACACAGTCAGTCGCTGCGCGCCGGAAGAGGCGGGCCACTGCGCTGTAATCTGCGTCGCCAACTGAGCGGCCGTTTCGTATTTGCCGCCCAGCGTGCCGTCAGTGCCGACAAAATCCGTGTCGCAGAAATTGCATTGTGCCGTTGCACGATCTTCCTCGCGTCCGCTCCACAGGTTGCACCCGGCGAAGCGGCAGAATACGGCGGGACTGCCTGCCTGCGCGCCTTCGCCCTGGAGCGTGTAGAAGATTTCCTTGACGCTATAGGTCACGTACTTATTCGAAATGACAAATGTAGTGCAGCGTTTCCAGGGTTTCAATCGCAAAGCTGGAATCGCCCGGTACGTTGAAACTTTGGCCGCCGGTGTATTCCGTGGCAGTGGTCTCGCCTTTGAGCGTCACTTTGCAGCGACCTTCGATCAACTCCATGATTTCAGGAGCGCCGGTGTTGAAGGTGAGGCTGCTGGGCAGAATCACGCCCACACTTTTGCGCACGCCGTTGGGCAGTTTGATGGTGTGCGAGACGCACTTGCCGTCGAAGTACACATTGGCTTTGGTGGTGACGGTGACGTTGTCGAATTGTTCGGTCATTTTCATTCCTGAATTATTTGTTACGCTATTTGTTTCGCTTTAAGCGTGCATTCTCAGCAATGCGCATGCGCAGTGCATTGAGTTTGATGAAGCCGCCGGCGTCGGCCTGATTGTAGGCACCGCCATCATCGTCGAAGGTGGCGATGGTCTGGTCGAACAGCGTGTCTTTCGAATCGCGCGCGACCACGCTGACGCTGCCTTTGTACAGTTTTAAGCGCACCCAGCCATTCACATTCTGTTGCGTGTGGTCGATCAGCACTTGCAAGGCGCGGCGTTCCGGGCTCCACCAGTAGCCGTTATAGACCAGGCTGGCGTAGCGTGGCATCAGGTCGTCCTTCAGATGCGCGACTTCGCGATCGAGCGTGATCGACTCGATGCCGCGATGGGCTTTCAGCAGGATTGTGCCGCCGGGTGTTTCGTAGCAGCCGCGCGATTTCATACCGACATAACGGTTCTCGACCAGGTCGAGACGGCCGATGCCATGCTTGCCGCCCAGTTCGTTCAGTTTGGCGAGCACTTCATGCGCTTTCATGCGCGTGCCGTTGATGGCAACCACATCGCCGCGCTCGAATTCGACATCGACAAACTCAGCGGCATCCGGGGCTTGCTCGGGAGAAACCGTCCAGCGCCACATGGCTTCTTCAGCTTCGGCCTTGGGATCTTCCAGATGGCGGCCCTCGAAGGAAATGTGCAACAGGTTGGCATCCATCGAATAGGGCGCACCGCCTTGCTTGTGTTTCATTTCGACCGGGATACCGTGCTTCTCGGCATACGCGAGCAGTTTTTCACGTGACAGCAAATCCCATTCGCGCCACGGTGCAATGATTTTCACGTTCGGCATCAAGGCATAGGCGCCCAACTCAAAGCGCACCTGGTCGTTACCCTTGCCGGTAGCGCCGTGCGAAATGGTATCGGCGCCGGTTTCACGCGCGATATCGATCAGGCGCTTGGCGATCAGCGGACGGGCAATCGAAGTGCCGAGCAGGTATTCACCTTCGTACAGCGCATTGCAGCGGAACATCGGGAACACGAAATCACGCACGAATTCTTCACGCAGATCGTCGATGAAAATATGCTCAGGCTTGATGCCGAATTTCAGCGCCTTCTGGCGTGCCGGTTCCAGTTCTTCGCCCTGACCGAGGTCGGCGGTGAAGGTGACAATCTCACATTGGTAATTGTCTTGCAGCCACTTCAGAATCACCGAGGTATCGAGACCGCCGGAGTAGGCCAGTACAACTTTTTTTACATCGCTCATTTTGCTTCCTTGATTCAAAAACTTATTCAACCTTGCCGCACAGCAGATATTCCATCAAAGCCTTCTGCACATGCAATCTGTTCTCCGCTTCATCCCATACCACGCTATGTGGTCCGTCGATCACTTCGGCGGCGACTTCCTCGCCACGATGTGCGGGCAGGCAGTGCATGAACAGCGCATCGGCCTTGGCGACAGCCATCATTTCGCCATCCACCTGCCAGTCGGCGAAGGCTTTCAGACGCGCTTCGTTCTCGGCTTCGAAGCCCATGCTGGTCCATACATCCGTGCTCACCAGATCGGCGCCTTTGCAGGCTTCTAGCGGGTTGGCAAACACTTGCAGGTGTGCAAGTTCGGTGGCATCGAACAACGACTTGTTCACCGTGTAACCGGGTGGGGTCGAGACATGCAGTTTGAAATCGAGCAAGGCGGCGGCTTGCAGCCAGGTATTGCACATATTGTTGGCATCTCCAATCCATGCGACGGTCTTGCCTTGAATACTGCCGCGATGTTCGACATAGGTGAAGACGTCGGCGAGCACCTGGCAGGGATGATACTCGTTGGTCAGGCCGTTGACGATTGGCACGCGCGATGAGGCGGCGAAGCGCTCGACGATGCTTTGCTCGAAGGTGCGGATCATCACGATGTCGCACATGCGCGAGATCACTTGCGCTGCATCTTCCACCGGTTCGCCGCGTCCCAACTGCGAATCGCGCGTGTTGAGATAAATCGCGCTGCCGCCGAGTTGGTGCATGCCCGCTTCAAACGACAGCCGTGTGCGCGTCGAGGCTTTCTCGAAAATCATCACCAGCGTGCGATCCTGCAGCGGGTAGTACGCTTCGTAGCGTTTGAACTTGTCCTTGATGATCTTGCTGCGCGCAAAAACGTGATCCAGCTCGGCGCGGCTCAGGTCATTGAATTGCAGAAAGTGTTTGATCGACATGTTCAGATCATCCGAGAAATTGCTTGATCAGCGGCACGAGGCGGTTGACGAGCTCATCCGCTTCCTCATTGGACATCACCAGCGCCGGCAACAGGCGGATCACCCGCTCTTGCGTGACATTGATCAGCAAGCCATCCTGTAGTGCGAGCTTGACCAATTCGGCGCAGGGCCGATCCAGCTCAATGCCGATCATCAGGCCTTGACCGCGAATCTCAGTGATACCGCTGACGCCTTTCAATTGCGCCGCGAAATTATCGCGGATGCGCTGGCCCAGTTGTTCGGCATGCGCGAGAAGATTGTCGTCTTCCAGAATTTGCAGCGTTTCCAGTGCTGCGCGGCAGGCTAGCGGATTGCCGCCGAATGTGGTGCCGTGATTGCCCGGCTGAAACACCTGTGCCGCCGCGCCATGCGCCAGCACCGCGCCGATCGGCACGCCGGAAGCCAGACCCTTGGCCAGCGGCATCACATCCGGTTTGATATCAGCCCACTGATGTGCAAACCATTTTCCGGTGCGGCCGGTGCCGCATTGCACTTCGTCGATCATCAACAGCCAGCCGCGCGCATCGCACAAAGCACGCACCGCCTGCAGGTATTCGCCGCGTGCAGAGTTGATGCCGCCTTCGCCCTGAATTGCTTCGAGAAACACTGCGACGATATTAGGCCGCGCGCACGCCACGTGCTCCAGTGCGTCGATGTCGTTCAATGGCACGCGCACGAAACCCGGTACGAGGGGTTCGAATCCCTTCTGCACCTTCTCGTTACCGGTGGCCGACAGCGTCGCCAGCGAACGGCCGTGGAAGGCTTTTTCATAGACGACGATTTCCGGCAAATCAATGCCTTTGTCATGGCCGTACTTGCGCGCGATCTTGATCGCCGCTTCGTTGGCTTCCAGGCCGGAGTTGCAGAAGAAGGCATTGGTCATGCCGGACAGCGCCACCAGCCGATCGGCCAGTTGTTCCTGCAAGCGGATGCCGTATAGATTGGAGGTATGGATCAGCCGTGTAACTTGCTGCTGCAGCGCCGCCACTAGACGTGGGTGATTGTGGCCCAGCGTGTTGACGGCGATGCCGGACAGGCCATCCAGATATTTCTTGCCCGCTTCATCCCACAGCCAGCATCCCTGCCCATGGCTGAATGTCACGGGCAAACGGCTGTAGGTATTCATGATGTGCGACATGGGGGTTCGCCAATTCGTTGCTTGAGAACTGATTCAGAGCCGATTCACGGCAAAAAATGAACGCGGCGACCAAGGTCGCCGCGAGGTGTGAATCATAAGCGATTTGGCGCTGAAAGGCGAGTTTACGTGTGTTTTGCGGACGTTTTGCCGTGCCGGATGGGAACGCCAAGCCTTTGATAATGCAGCGGCTTTTCGGCTTCGGTCGGTGAGTCGGGTGTGATAAGTCTTATATAAGATATAATACGCAAGAGCAAGCATTACGTCTGTCGTTGCGTCTGCTCCGCATCACATGCGGCCCCTCAGTGAAGGCAGCGGGACCTCATCATTCGATCCGTCAGGCCGATATCCAGCACCATGGCAGCAGATAAAGCGCAGGAATTTTTCATCCAGGGTGTGACGCTGGACGGCAAGACCTTTCGCCCGAGCGACTGGGCTGAACGTTTGTGTGGCGTCATGTCCTGCTTTCGCCCAGCCAATACCCGGGATGCGCACTTGTATTACTCCGACTACGTGCGCCCGATCATGGTCGGCAATCTCAAATGCGTGGTGGTCAGCAGCACGCTGGAACAGCTTGAACCGGCCGCCTACAAATTCCTTTTGAGTTTCGCCGCAGAAAATGAGCTGCAGGTGGTGCAAGCCTGCGTGCTACCCGACCCACCTGCGCGTGCCTGACACGCAATAAAAAAGCCGACTTGATGTCGGCTTTTTTACACGATTGAAGGGCGGATTATTTGGGCGCTTTCACTTCAATGTATTTCGTCGCTTCGATATGGCCCGGGACGATCGGCAGTACTTGGCGATAGGCTTCCACCGCTGCCGGAACATTGCCAAGCCAGGCATGGGCACGTGCAAGATAAACCCAGGTGGTGGCATCGGAGGGATAACGTTTCGACAGGGCCTTGGCGTGGTCAGCAAGGTCTTTCCACTTCTTCTCGGCTTCCTGAATCACCAGCAATTGCGCGTGGGCAGTGTAGTGCCACTTCGATATGTCCAGCACCTTGTTGGCGTAGCCGGTCGCTTCCGACCATTTCAGCTGGGCCATCAACGGTGTGACAATACCGAGCAAGGCGTCAATCGAGTCGGGGTTGATCTCCAGCACGTGCTGATAGGCTGCGACCGAATCCTTGAAGCGCCCCTGCATGTACAGCATGTAAGCGTTGCGTAGCAGGGCAAATTCGTTGTCCTGACGCACGAAACCATCCAGCTGCGCGGCGGCTCCAGCGTAATTTCCGAGGGAGGCGAGCCGGTAGGATTCGGCCCAGGGGTCCGGNGCGGCAGACCCCTGGCTATGCCAGGCAAACAGGGCAATCAAACAGGCGGGGAGTAAAGTACGTTTGTTCACGAGCATCTCCTAATCAAAAAAAACAGTGGATGAAACAAAACGCCTCATTGCATCTGTATTTTTGTTGTATCGAAAAGAGCTCCTCGAACTGCACTCCCCTCAGGTTGTCAGTAACGACCGAAAAAAAGATTTCTTAAAATTTCTTGGACAGGCTGACATAACCAAAGCGCATGGTGTACCTGTGGTTCACGGCTTCCTGGAATTTCTGCTCGGAAATCATGGTGGACAGATTCCACTCTCCTGGGAGCGACCAGTTTGCGCTCAGAGATACGCTGCCTTTGTGGATATCGGCCAGGTTGCTGAGCGAGCCGCCATCGCCGTTGACGGCATAGATGCGCTCACCCACCAGGACATTCAGCCCGACACTGGCCAAACCCCAGGGTTTGTCTTGCAAATAGTGGGTCCAGCTCAGATCGATTGCAGAGGTGTTGCTTTTATTCTGGGCGCGTGACGCCAGTGTGAGCGGGCTGGAGGCGGCAACGTGGATCAGGAAGGCGCGTGCCTGTACCCAGTCGTAGCCATCGTTCAGCGAAGTGCCGATGGTGGGGGTCCATTGTGTGACTTTCAGGCTGCCGATGCCGCCGTATTTCGTCTCGGCATAGCCCAGATCGAGATAGAGCGCGCCATCATTGCTGATGTAGGACACGGTCGGCTGATAGGCCTTCACGCCATCGGTATTGTGGGTGGAATCATCGTTGGCGACATAGGTGTAATTCAGACCGGTCGTCACGGTGCCGGATGCGACATTGGTAAATTTGTACGAGCCGCGCAGGAAGTAATGATCCTGGTGCAAGACAGGGATGCCAAGCTTGTATGACACCACGGAGCGGCCATAGACAGTGCGTATGCCAGCATCACCAATTGTGCCATCCAGGTCGATCCCGTATTCATGGGCCTTGTCGCGGACGTTCGAACCGCTGTATTTGATCGAAGTTGCGCTGGGCGACACTGAAATCGAGTTGCCTTCCGCGTGTGCTGCTAGAGAGATGGCGAGCAAGCCACCAAAGACAAAACTCAATTTTCCCGCTGAGACGATTTTCATGCCTACCCCTTCCGCTGTATGGATTGTTGGATGTGGATGACCAATATTCGGCTTATCTAGTAACTTCAAAAGTTTTGCATGAGATGAACGATTTGGCAANTAAAACGGGGGTAGCTGTTGCTAACTTGCCTTATTGGGCGGCCAATCCGGGCACCTTTACCCAGACAGGATCCTCGCCATCCACGCCCTGCCCGAGGGCCGACAGGCGGGCGTGCCAGATCTGCTCGCCGGCGGTGACCTTGAGTTCGGCGCAGCCGTATTCGAACGACAGGGTGGCTTCGCTTGTGACCGTGATGTTGCCCAGCCATCCCAGGTTCAGGCGGTGCTCACCAATTTGCAGAAAACGCGGGCTGGATTCGTCCCATTGGCGGCGGTAATGGCTGTCCACCTCGGCACCGAGCGGGTATTTCAGTATAAAAGCCAGACGTTGCCGCCATGTCATGGGGAGCAGGCGGGCGGTGGGTTTGTCACTCCATTCCAGCACCGATTCGCTCAATGGCGTAAGGCCGAGCGCCAGTAACCACACGTCAAAAAATGGATCGACGACGTCGTTGCGTTCGTAGAAACTCAGCACGCCCACCGTTTCTTCAAAACAAGCCATGGCACCGGATGGGGCTTCCAACTGGAACTGACCAAACAAGGTCAGGCGCACCAGCAGGGAATACTCGACCCAGGTCTCGGTGTCGGGATATTTCACCCGATAGACCATTTGTCGTTCGTTCGGCAGGTGCAGGGCGCGGGCCAGATTGGATGAATAGCTGGGATAGCGGACGCCGTCTTTTTCATTGGGTACGGCGGCCAGGCGAAATTTTTGTTGACGCGTTTTGATATCGCGAACTACCACACAAGATAAATGAAACGGGCGGGTCGGGCTGCCCAGCGCCGAGCCGATCTGGACTTGCAAGTGCAAATGCGGTTGCGGCGAGCGGCCGGAATTGCCGCATGTGGCGAGTGGTATACCTGGCGTCACGTAATCGCCTTCCCGCACCTTCAGGCTGCCTTGGCGCAGGTGTGCGAGCAACACATGCAAGCCGGACGCCAGCCGGATCATGACGTAATTGCCCCAGTTTTCGCGCACATTGACATGGCCCGGTGCGTTGTCCGGCAGGTTGTCGGCGCAGCGAATCACCACGCCGCTGGCGGGCGACAGCACCGGCAGTCCGAAGCAGGGGTAGTCTTCCAGGCGCGGGCTCAGGTTGCGCGCCGGGCCGCTGGAAATATAGAAATCGAGCGCGTAGCGCCACGCATCCTTGTGCGTATAGGGGCCGTCGAAGCCTTGATAAATTTCCCATTCACCGTAGAACGGGGGCACCAGGGGTACGCTGTCCATCGCGACACCGCGTGCAATTGCCAGGCGGGCACGTTCGCAGTTCAGGTCGGGGAGCGCCGGGCGTTCCAGCACCAGTCGCGGTGAGCGTGCCGCAACGCGCTTGCGCAAGGCGGTCAGGATAGTCAGGGTGGTGAGCAGAAATGGCAGTGCCAATGTGGGCAGCCCGAAATTCACCATGACGTGGCGGCTGGCAACAATCAGCACGGCGCTGATGATCGCACCGCCAATTGCCAGAAACGGGCTGCGGCGGGAGGGGACGATGAACACACCACCGACGGCCATGGCGGTCAGCGTGTAATTGAACCCGCCCCACAGCGCCAGCTGTTCAAAACCATTACCCAGCAACAGCCACAGTACGAGGCTGCCGGTGGCGTAGCCCAGCATGGCCAGAAAAGCCAGATAGCGTGATGCGCACAGTACCCCGATAAACACCAGCAAGCCTGCCAGCGGATAGGGGCTAAAGAAAGCCGAACCCATGGCAATCAGAAAACCGTCGATCGGTGAGCCAAACAGGTGTGCCGGTATCAATACGGGTAAGGCATCGTGCGCCGCCAGGCCACCGGATTCAATCGTGCTGGCCGCAAATCCAGTGGTCAGGGCGACGATGATGAAGGACAGACTCAGTTCTGGAAGATGATCGATCCGCCACAGCCAGTCGGTCAGAAATGCTGACAGAGTGGCGGTCATCAATGCACCGATCAGCACCAGCACAACCAACTGCCAGTTGACCGTATGCGCTGCCCCCAGCGACAGGCCGACCAGCAGGCTGTTGTAAATCAGAGGGGCGCCACAGGGTAGATGCCACCATTTTGCGATGTGGATCGCGTTGACGACGCACATCAGCCCGCACAAGCCGGCGATGGGTTGCCAAAAACTTGCCAAAAGGAAAACCAGCCCGATGACGGGCTGGTTGATGAACATGATGGAGGCGTAACCGCCCAAGAGCAGGTCAGCCCAGCGCCTTATTTTGCCGCGCATGTGGTTCTACCCCGCGTTAATCGACGATGCCGTGCGGGAAGGGTTGGCGCAGATGTTCCGGCAGGCGGTCGCGCGAATTCATGAATGCCAGATCTTCCGCTTCACGAATCACATGCACTTCACCATCTTCAGCGACCATCACGACGTTCGGCCGATACTCGATGAATTGCATCCACTGGGTATTGTTGTAGGCGCCGGCTGGAGTGATCACCAGCGGCTCGCCGAGATTCATTGGTGGCAGCATGATCGAAGCACGCACGACGTCGATGTTCATGCAGAGCGGGCCGTACAACACAGTTTCTTCCGGAATTCCGGTGAGCGCACGGGTGGGCCGTACCTCATGGTTGTACCAGAAGGCAGTGAACAGCAGATTGACGCCGGCATCCAGCACCACACCACGACGGCCGTCGGGCAGACGCTTGTTGGCGACTACGCTGGTGATCAGCAATTCCGAGTTGTCGATCACGTGACGACCCGATTCCAGAATCAAGGTGGGCCGGGGCAGNCCGCGCGCTTCGCGGCCGTCGGTGGCGGCGAGTAATTCATTGATGATGGCTTCGGCATATTGTTCGGGGGCAGGCACCACTTGTTCGCTGGGCAGATAAATGCCATGCAAGGCATTTGGCGAGGCAAAGCCGCCGCCCAGATCGAGACTGTCGATCACGCAACCGGTCTGCGCTTCAACCGCGTGCATGAAATCGCACATGATGCGCACCTGACTGGCATAGGCGCGCACGTCTAGCACGAAGGTACCGATGTGGCTGTGCAGCCCGGTCAGTTTGAGATGGCTGCTGACAGCAATGCGGCGCGCCGCTTCCATCGCTTGCCCGGCTTCCAGATTGAAACCGAAGCGGCTCCAGGGATCGGTATAGCCGGTGGCAAAGTTCAGGCGAATGGCAATCTCGACGACACGATCGGCGTGCTTGGCGACCTCTTCCAGCATGTACAGTTCGTCCAGATTGTCCACATGGATGCGCGCGCCTTCGGCCACCGCGACTTCCAGCGCCTCGCGGGTTTTGTGCGGGCCGTTGAACAGAATGTATTTGCCGGGCACGCCGAGCGCGCGTGCTTTTTCATACTCGAATTTGGAAACCACTTCGGCGTAGGAGCCTTCCTGATGCAGGATATTGCACACAGCATTCAGATAATTGGTCTTGTAGGACCAGCCGAAACGCACTTTCGGATAGCGCGTCGTGAAGGCGCGGCGCAAGCGGCGCATGCTGTCACGCAAACGCCGTTCCGACAGCACGAACAGTGGCGAGCCGAATTTCTGTACCAATTCATGCACGGCAACGCCATCGACTTCGGCCACCACATTGTGATGACGGGCGCCGCCGAACTTGTTCAGGATGCCGACCTTGTGTGTATTGATGCTTGGCGCTTGCCAAGGTTTGCGTACTCTCGTGTCCATCGTTTTACCCATCCTTGTTTTCTAGTTGCTGGGAGCTTCTTCCGGGGCGTAGTAGCCGTCGATCATCATTGATTCAAAGACACCGATCGGCACGATGGCTTCCTGCGCATGACGCACAAACCAGGTACCGGGTTTGGCCTTGGGGAAATTGGGCAAGGGTTTGCCCAGAATCATGGCGACCAGCGCCGCCGGCAGATTGCGGCCCAGGCCGGCGGACAGATAAATCCAGGCCGGGAAACGCGGGTTGATTTCGATCAGGTGGTAGTTGCCTTTTTGATCACGGATTACCTCGACTTCAAGCGGGCCGCGCCAGTCGAGTTGCTTGATCAGGGACGCAGCCATGGCTTCGAGTTTTTCATCGTCGATGCTGATGCCAGCCCAGGCTTTGCCCTTGTCGGTGGTGGCGCGTTTTTTCATCATCACGGCGCCGAACATCTTGCCCTTGCCATCGCCAATCGCCGCTAGATTGAACTCTTCGCCAACGACCAGGCGCTGGGCCAGAATCGGCAGCCCCCAGGCAGCGGCAATGCGCGAGAACGCGGCGGTGGCTTCTTCCGGTGTATAGACCACCTGCGCTTCATAGAACGGGCCCTTGACCACCATCGGGTAATGCCAACCTTCCAGATGGCAGTTATAGAAGAAACCGGTATTGCTCAACACTCGGGTTTCTGGATAAAGGGCGTCGGCCAATTGCGCNAGTTCCTGCAGGCGACCCTTGTCGCGCATTTGCAGTTGTGCAGCGGTCGGCAGGAACATCGCAATGCCCATTTTCTGGAGTTCGCTTTGCAAGTGCTCGAAGCTCAAGAGCTCGGCATCCAGGCAGGGGATCAGCACATCAATGTGTTCGTATTCCTGAATTTGCGCAATCCGTCGCAGCAAGGCGTTTTCGCCGGTGGAGGGATAGGGGATCAGATAGGAGGCATTACACAACGGCAGATAAAGCCCGGGATCGAGCGCGTCATAACTCAGACCGACGATATGCGCGTCGGGATAAGCCTCGCGCACACAACGCATCACCGCCACGCCGGGGCCGGGATTGTCTGCTCTGGCATTCATACCAGTGATTGCAATGGTCAGTTTCATGGCCGCAGGCTTTCACAGAGTTGGGTGGCGAATTCGATAATGTCTCGCTCGGCGTCGCGTTCCGAGACGTCGAACTCGGCGATGATGGTGCTGCAAACATGTTCCAGATCGTTATCGGTCTGGAACAGCCGCAGCAACGCCAGCCCGGAACCGTTCAGAGTAAAACTGTTGCCGTTGACCGGATCGAATACAAAACCGGTTTCGCTGATCGCCAGACGCTGCAGAATCGCCGCATCGGGCAGGCGCAGCGCGCGGGCGCTTGAAACTTCAGAGATGGTGTGCCCAGACATAGTGCTTCACTCCCATGATGGAAAAACTATTGTTGCAGGGTGATAGAGCAGTGGGGTCCCACGCGGGGCCGGAGACTGTGCCGTATTAACGGAGGGGGGGCGTTGAATCTTGAGTGGCTTTACGCCGGTGAAATACAATAAAAAAGCCGACCTGCAGGTCGGCTTTTTCAATCAGGCAGAGCTGCCGTGATTGTGACAGGGGGCGTCAATTATGCAGCCAAGGCTTTCAAGGCTGAAGCGATCTGGCTCTTGTGGCGCGCCGCCTTGTTCTTGTGAATGATTTTCTTGTCAGCGATGCGGTCGATCGTGCTGGTGGCCTGACGGCACACCTCGGCGGCAGCGGCCTTGTCACCGGCGGCGATGGCTTTGCGCGCCGATTTGATTGCAGTGCGCAGCGTCGAACGCAGGCTGGAGTTGTGCGCATTTTGCGCCACAGCCTGGCGGGCGCGTTTACGTGCTTGAGTGGTATTTGCCATAATTCTTTCCGTGAATCTTTATATACTGGCCCCGCAAACGGTACAGCGGAGCGTGGATAACCGTGAGAAGCCGCGCACTATACCCTTTTTTGGCATTCATCGCAACACTGTCAACACGTTAAAACTGATAAAAATCAATGAACTTACTCAAGGCAGCCGCTGCCGTCAGCGGCATGACGCTGCTCTCCCGCATCACCGGCCTGATGCGCGAAACACTGGTAGCGCGTACTTTTGGTGCCGGGCCTGAAACCGACGCTTTTTTTGTTGCCTTTCGCTTGCCCAATCTGTTGCGGCGCCTGTTCGCCGAAGGCGCCTTCACGCAGGCTTTTGTGCCGGTGCTGGGGCAAAGCAAAACGCAACAGGGCGAGGCGGCCACCAAAACGCTGGTGGACGATGTCGCCACGCTGCTGATCTGGGCGCTGCTGGCCGTGACCCTGCTGGGTATCCTGAGCGCGCCGCTGCTGGTCTATCTGATGGCGGCGGGGCTGAAGCAAACGCCGCACGCGTTCGATTTGACGGTGCAATTGACGCGCTGGATGTTCCCCTACATTCTCCTGATTTCACTGGTCTCGCTCTCGGCCGGGATTCTCAACACCTGGCGCAATTTCAAGTTGCCCGCCTTTACGCCGGTGATGCTTAATCTTTCGTTCATTGTCTGCGCATTGTGGGCCGCGCCCCATCTCGATCAACCGGTATTTGCGCTGGCGATTGCCGTGATTGCCGGTGGCGTGGCGCAACTGGCGATTCAGATTCCGGCGCTGCGTCGCATCGGCATGCTGCCGCGTCTGCACTGCAATTTCAAAGCCGCCTGGGCCGATCCCGATGTGCGCCGCATCGTCACGTTGATGTTGCCGATTTCCCTGTCGGTGTCGGTCGCGCAGGTGAGTCTGATGATCAACACGCAAATCGCATCCTGGCAGGGTGCGGGTGCGGTGTCCTGGCTCTCGTATGCCGACCGGCTGATGGAATTTCCCACCGCCATGCTGGGCGTGGCGTTGGGCACGGTATTGATTCCCAGTCTGACCAAGGCGAATGCGGAAGGTAATGCGGCGCACTATAGCCAGTTGCTCGATTGGGGGCTGCGTCTCACCTTCCTGCTTGCCTTGCCCGCTGCGCTGGGGCTGTGTGTGCTGGCGCAAGGATTGACGGCGACCCTGTTCCACTACGGCCGCTTCGATGCGCACGATGTGCAGATGACCCAGTATGCCGTGATCGCCTACGGCATCGGCTTGCTCGGCCTGGTGCTGATCAAGATCCTTGCGCCCGGATTTTATGCGCGCCAGGATGTCAAAACACCGATGAAAATTGCCTTGCTGGTGCTGGTCATCACGCAATTGCTCAACCTGCTGTTTGTCCCGCTGTACCAGCATGCCGGATATGGCGGACATGCCGGGCTGGCATTGTCGATCGGGCTGGCTGCCCTGATCAATGCGGCTTTGCTCTATTGGGGGCTGCGCCGCACCGGCGCGTTTCAGCCGCAGCCGGGCTGGCTGCGTTTCGTCGGCAAGCTGATGGTAGCGATGCTGTTGATGGGGGTTTTGCTGTGGTGGCTGAACGGTCGGATTGATTGGCTGACTTTGCGCCACCAACCGATGTTGCGGATCGCGCTGTTGATAGGGGTGATCATGGCGGGCGCCGCCGTGTATTTTGCGACGCTGGTCATGCTGGGATTCCGACCGCGCGATTTCAAACGGCAGTAAAAAAATTAACCACAGAGAACACAGAGAAAAGCGTGCGGGATTTTCTCTGTGTTCTCTGTGGCTGGTTTCTCGTTTTTATTTCAACGCATCAAACATCCGATTGCGGATATCTTCCACCGTGCCCACGCCGGCAATCTTGCGGTAGTGCGGCGCGACGGCATCGCCGGTGGCGGCCCAGCTCGAGTAGTACTCGACCAGTGGACGCGTTTGCGCTTCATAGACTTCCAGGCGTTTGCGCACGGTTTCTTCCTTGTCGTCGTCGCGCTGGATCAGGTCTTCGCCGGTGATGTCGTCCTTGCCGGCCACCTTGGGTGGGTTGAACTTGATGTGATAGGTGCGGCCACTGGCAACGTGTGCGCGACGGCCGCTCATGCGTTCGATGATTTCAGCATAGGGCACATCAATCTCGACCACGTAGTCGATCTTCACGCCCGCCTCTTTCATTGCATCGGCTTGCGGAATCGTGCGCGGAAAACCGTCGAACAGATAACCGTTTGCGCAATCGGTTTCTTTCAAACGCTCCTTGACCAGGCCGATGATGATGTCATCGGAGACCAGGCCGCCAGCGTCCATTACCTTCTTGGCGGCGATGCCCAGCGGGGTGCCGGCCTTGACGGCCGCGCGCAGCATGTCGCCGGTGGAGATTTGCGGAATGCCGTACTGTTCCTTGAGGAAAGTAGCCTGGGTGCCTTTGCCTGCGCCGGGGGCGCCGAGCAGAATGATGCGCATGTGATGTTCTCCGTGAATTGAATTTGTTGGATAGGGTGCCCGAAGAAGCTGACGCCAGCTTTACATGGATCAGTTCAAATGTTTCAGTACTGTGGCGATGTCTTCCTGCGTATCCACGCCACACGGCGGGGCAGATTCGGTGACGTACACGCTGATGCCGTAGCCATGCCAGAGGGCGCGCAATTGTTCCAGTGCCTCAAACTGCTCCAGCGGGCAGGACGCCAACTGTGGGTAGGCACGCAGGAAACTGACACGGTAGGCGTAAATGCCGATGTGGCGTAGCGCAGGCAGGCCCGCAGGCAGGTTTCCATGCAGCATCTCTTCATGTCCGGAAAGTTCATCGCGCGCCCAGGGCATCGGTGCGCGTGAAAAATACAGCGCGCGCTGCTGCGCATTCAACACGACCTTGACGACGTTGGGGTTGAAAAACTGATTCGCCGCTTCGAGCGTGTGGGCGGCGGTGGCAATCGCGGCAGCGGGATCGTTCTGCAATTGCTGGGCGACGGCGCGGATCAGCGCCGGGTCAATCAACGGCTCGTCACCCTGCACATTGACCACCAGGGTGTCGGGTGACAGATCGAGCAATTGCACTGCCTCGGCGAGACGGTCGGTACCGGTGGCGTGATCGCTGCGCGTCATCACATGGTCAATGCCATGTGCGCTCACTGCAGCGGCGATGCGTGCATCGTCGGTCGCTACCACCACCTTGCACGCGCCGCTTTGCTGCGCCTGTTGCGCCACGCGGACTACCATCGGCAGACCCGCCAGATCAATCAGTGGTTTACCCGGCAGGCGGGTGGAGGCATAGCGGGCGGGGATGATGGCGACGAAGGAGAGCGGCATGGTGGGCTTATTCTTTCGCGGCGAGGCTTTGTGTGGCTGGATTCAGGGAACGCGCCTGATGTTCGAGCATGAACAGAATTCCGTCGCGGATCGGAAACGCCAATTGATCGTGTGCACAGATCAGTTCCTGCGCGGCTTTATCGTAGTGCAGTGCGCCTTTGCACAACGGGCATACCAGAATGTCCAGCAAGCGAGAGTCCATAGCGGCGGTATTCAATCAGAATTCAATTTTGCCATCAGCAGCGAAACCAGACTGACAGTGGAAGCAGCAGCGTTTTGTACAGTAGCGATCTCGGCACGCACCGGCACAACCCAGATGCGCGCGTCGGCGAGCGTGCGGCATTTTACCGCATCCTTCTCGGTGATCAGGATAATTTCTGCGGGGTGACCGGCAAATGGATTGTCGGCAAACGCGTAGTGATCTGCCAGTGCCAGTGTCGCGCACTGCAATCCTTGCGTGGCGAGCATGGCAAAGAAACGCGCTGGGTCGCCGATGCCGGCGGCGGCAAGAATGCTTTGGTGTGCAAACGAAGCGAGCGGGCGTTGCTGATGGGGTTGTATCAATTGCCAGGCGGCTTGTGCCTGTAATTGCATTTGAAACTGTGGCGGCAGAACGTGTTGTTCCAGGCCACTGATGTCCGTGCTGGTGCAACCATTGCAGACCAGCGCATCAAGCTGCTGCAAGCGCGTGAGGGGTTCGCGCAAAGGACCCGCCGGCAACAGCCAGCCGTTGCCGGCACCGCGGCGGTCAAACACGGCAATCTCGAATTGACGTGGCAGTCGCAGATGTTGCAAGCCGTCGTCGCTGATCAGCACATTGCATTCCGGTAGATGTTGCAACAGTCGCCGCGCGGCCGCAACGCGATTGCGCCCGATGGCGATCGCCTGTCCCGTGCGCTGTGCCAGCAGACATGGTTCATCGCCTCCCTGGTACGCGGGCGTGGTGGCATCGACCAGCATGCCCTGCGCGCTGCCGGTCCCGCCATAACCGCGCGAAATAATGCCGGGGTGCATGCCAGCCGCGCGCAACGTGTCAAACAGCCATAGCACCAGCGGCGTTTTGCCGCTGCCACCGGCGACCAGATTGCCCACCACAATCACGGGCACGGGTAATGTTTCCGGCGTGCGCAGGCCGCTGCGCCAGATCCATCGGCGCATCCACCACAACAGATAAAAAAGCAGCGATAAGGGGACGAGGAGCAGCGCCAGCGGGCCGCGCCGCTGCCACATGCGGGTCACTGTGGTGTGCAGGCCCGGGGTGGACATGGCTAGCGGCCGCTGCGTGTTTGGGTGGCGAAGGTGATACGGCCGAACTGGGCGATGCGCGCGGCTTCCAGCACGGTGATCACCGATTGGTGGCTGGCCCCGGCGTCGGCATTGATGATCAGGATCGGGTCGTTGCGCTTGCCGGCGACGCGTCGCAACTCGCGCGCCAGATCGGCCGCTTCAATGACCGGCAACAAGGTGCGATCAATCGCATATCTGCCATCGGCGGTG
>JGI1358J11329_10001606_pt1 | contig 18429 bp, 13 predicted proteins | sample Subgroupgradi54m_FD_11329 | JGI IMG/M metagenome (IMG submission 11329)
AAACCAATTGATGCTTCTTCCCCACTCGTGGTAGGAGCTATTCGAATTTGTCCACTGCCACCGCTCCCTCGTACATACATAGGTCCAGTAAAAGGCTTACTAGAAGAGGAACCTCCGACATTTTTAACACTATTCCATGCTCCCCGCGATATACAATCGCTCATACCATTGGACGTTTCAAAACAGTACCCACCGTACACCCTCATAGCATTTGCAAGTATGTGACCATTAACCTCAAGTTTTTGTGTAGGATTCGTTTTCCCAATACCAACATTACCTAGACTACTTATACTTAATGCATCGCTCTCTGATGAATTATCAGCATGATGGGTTCTAAATACCCACCCAACAATGCCGGATTCAACTATTTCTGTTCGTACATTTAATCTATATCTTGAATCGGGAGAAGTAATTCTAAGAGCATTCAAATCACCACTCCACGAATTTGGACTAGGCCATATTTCCAACTTCGCATTTGGACTCGTTGTCCCAAGACCGACTTTGCCATCGACAGAAAAACTATCCCAGACTCTGAGATTTTTAGCTCCAGGAATTTCCATGGTTACCCAGTCGGTATTTGCTACGTTATCCAAATACCCTGGGTAAATTCCAAATTGAGTTCCCTCATCACCTTTCACTGCAAGCTTCTCGCCAGTCGAAAAACCTGAAGTTCCGATGCCGACTTTGCCGTTTGTATAAGAAATATTATTTCCCGTCGTGACCCACTGTGATGCCGCCTGCCATGTTGCATTTCCGCTTGCGTCAGAGGTAAGTACCTTGCCAGCTCCTGCGCCGGTAGCGAACTTAATACCTCCCACACCTATTATGCCAGGGATTGAGATACTGCCGTCTTCCCAGATTGTCAGAGGTGTTGAATTATAACTCCAGTCATTATTTCTTTTAGTAAACTGGAGTTGATTATCCCATCCATAGATACTCCATTTTTTACCATCGTCTCCGTTTGCATCATGAAGCCCAAGTGTGCCATTTACTTGTAGTCTTGATTTTGGATCCGTCGTCCCTATCCCGACATTACCATCATTCTTTATGAATACTCGATCTACAAGAGCATTACCAAGAGCACCGGAACTTTTAGTTGAAAAATGAATGTCAGCAGACCAGTTATTATCGGTTGCTGTTATACTTGCCTGTGCTGGACTAGACCATTGTGAATCATTCTGATATGGCCTAAAATCAATACTTGGATTACCACCACCTGGTGCAGCAAGGGTTAGTTTTGGACCAACATTTGAGGAATTATAGATAGTTAAAGGCGATACTGGGTTTGCCGTTCCAACTCCTACATTACCTTTTCCATCAACGATAAATGCTTGAGGTGACATCTCATTGGCAACTCTAAACATAGGTGCTTTTTCTACAAGAAATACGGGGGCATTCCATCGCGCTGGAGGAAAAACGTATGCTTTGTCAATGAAAACATATCCTCCTGGATCTTTTATCCCTCGGACAGTGTAGATTGTATCCCCTGTCTTAAATTTATCACCCGCAGAAAATTGTTTATAAAAATCTCCATTAAAATTAACATAGTAACCGGTTGCGGTTGAGTATTCACCATATCCCGCAGCACGCCCCTCAGTTTGCACCCATTGTATCTGCGCATACACATCAAGTGTTGATATTGGGTTCGCCATCCCGATACCTACCTTCGAGCCATTATTTAAGAGAAGGCTGTTCGCAACCCATTTCGTTCCATCATGACGTAATGTTTGACCAGACGTTCCGGATGGAATAGGAGATGGTGCTGCTTGCCATGTTGCATTTCCATTTGCGTCAGAAGTCAGTACCTTCCCGACTGCTGCACCTGCACTTATTTTAAGTTCTCCCGTAACGAGAGCCCGAGGAATACTCACGTTGCCATCATTCGCCCCTTTGCCATTAATCTGCATTATTACATCCCCCGTATCATCTATAAATTTCCAACCCTCATTACCATGACCATGAAAAGCCATCCACCAATTCTCAACTGCGATATATTTTGAACTATCTGCATATCCGAAATATAATTTACCTGAATTCTGATCATCTCCTAATCTAATATCTCCCCTAAGATACGCAAGCTGATCAGCCCAAAAACGTCCAACCGCTACATCTTTATATGTTCCGCCATCCTTATCTTTCACGCGGAGCCATTCGTCATCATTAGCGTCAAAGTAATGACTCACTACCTTCATATTACCCTTAACTTCAAGCCCTTTCACCGTCAATGGCCCGCCGATCGTGGTTGATCCGGTAAACTGAGATGCATCCGATCCGTTGTCAAGAACTTTTTTAAGGGTTGCTTTCTTGAGAAGTTCATCGAAGGGATTTGCACATCCCTCCGGAGGACAAGGTGGTGGTGCGTCAGCGGGTTGAGCATATGTTGCGGTCAGTCCCATTGCCATGACAAGGGATAAAAAAAACACCGTCAATGGCAAGAAACAACGGTGGTGCGGATCAAAACGAAAAAGATTTTTTATCATAAATAAAGATAGACATTTATATCTACCCTTAAGTATACACCTCTTTTTTTTTAAAATTGGGGAAAACTATTCTCTTGTTACACGAAGAATTTCATCAATACTTGTAAGACCCATGAGAGCTTTGAGAAGTCCGTCTTGCTTGAATGTGATCATGCCTTGACGCTTCATTTCATTTGCAAGATCGTCGATGGAGTATTTTCTTCCAAGAAGTTCCTGGAGCTGAGGGCTCATGGCAAGCGCCTCAGAAACAACGGTACGACCCTTATAACCGGAATGTCCGCAATTATCGCAGCCCTCGCTCTTATAAAACTGAAACTTTCCTTCCATGGGAACACCCTCGAACACTGTCTTATCCGGAATCGTTTCTATTTCTTTTTTCATTTCATCTTCGAGGCGTTGCGGTACTTGGACTTCTTTCTTACAGCTCTGGCACATCTTACGGACCAAGCGCTGCGCAGTGATTAAATTCAAGGAAGCGGCAATAAGGAAAGGCTCTACATGCATATCTGTAAGACGTGGGATTACTCCCAGCACATCTTTCGCATGAATAGTAGATAAAAGAAAATGTCCGGTAAGAGCGGCATGGACTGCCAATTCAGCAGTTTCCGTATCGCGGATTTCCCCTACCATGACAATATTAGGGTCTTGACGAAGAAGGGCCCGCAAACCGCTTGCAAAGGTAAGACCGACATCCGGATTTATTTGTACTTGATTCACTCCCTCGATATAATATTCCACCGGGTCTTCCAATGTCGCGATGTTGACTGTTTCTTTGTTTAGAGCACCGAGAATAGAAAAAAGAGTCGTAGATTTACCGGATCCAGTCGGACCTGATACAAGCATCACACCCGTAGGACGCTCGATCACTGCATTAAGGGTATCCAATGCTTTATACCAAAAACCAAGCTCCTGGAGTGTAATAACTTTTGTGGTGGTCGGCAAGATACGCAACACAACCTTCTCCCCTCCTTGCACCGGAAGTGTAGACACACGAAGATTGATATCCTGTCCGCCTACGTCCACACGGATACGACCATCTTGAGGAATACGCGTCTCATCGATTTTGAGTGACGCAAGCACTTTGATACGAGATATGATCGATGCATGAAAATGCATCGGCAGCTTGAGATACGAACGCAAAATGCCATCAATACGAAAACGCACACGTGTCTCATCGTAACCGGGTTCGATATGAATATCTGACGTGCGAAGATCGACTGCCTCTTGAATGAGGAGAGTAACGATCTTTGAAACCGGGGCGCGCTTAATAACCTCAACGAGCTTAACGGGTTTTTTCTCTATTTCTTTTGCCTTTTTTTCTTCCAACTGTTCGACGGCCTGGGAAACCTGTTCTTTGAATTCTGTATAATTCTTAAACACATTTCGATATCCGGCTGCTGTCGCGATATGGAACGTGACTTTGTATCCTTCACTTTTCGCCCAAAAATTAATAGCTTCAATGGCGCGATAATCGCTCGGGTTCACCATCGCTACGCTGACATCCTTATCTTTTTTATCAAAAATGACGAGATTGTAATTCTCTGCAAACGTCTGGGGGATTGTATTGATAGTCTCGGATGGGACATCCATTTTTTCCAGATCAGCGAAAGGAATGCCGTACAGCTCACCTTTGAGTTTGGTGAGATCTTTTTCGGTGATAAGGCCTTTCCGTACGATCACGTCTTCGGTTTCGATGCCCGCTTTCAATGCTTCAGCTTGAATTCCTTCCCAATCGGCTTGGGAGAAAATCTTTTTCTGGATCAACAGTGTAAGAAGTTTGTCTGACATTGTGATTATTCTAAAAATGGAGCGTGATTACCTTTTTCACCCGTACTCAATGGTTCCGAGAGAGGACTTTTAAGAATTTGGAATGTTGGATCGTCAAAAATAATTTTCTTCCAATCCTTTTTTTGAATGGAGAGCTGCTTTGGAGAAGTCGCACTTTCTGTGTGTTGAGTCAACACACCATAGGTTATATATAGGTAGTATCCTCCGGCACATAACGCAAGCAAGAAAATAAAAAGAAACACAGCGAGCGCGCCCCCCTTAGGTGATTGTCTTTTGGCAGTACTCATATTATTTCGTTTTAGCGACGACTTTTTTCTCTCCCAAGTAATACATCTTCACATTAAGATTGAGGAATTTTGCTTTTGAATCATATTCAAGTAGGGAAACATCAGTAAGGCGCTTGTTCTTTTCAAGCGCATCAAGGAATCCTTTTAGATTTGAATATCCGACATTTGTCGCCTTTACCGAGATAATAATTTCTTTGAGAGGCGAAGGATTTTTCGTATTTTCCGGAGGGAATGTCACGTCGACTGATTGGAGGGCAATCCCCTGGCTTGTCGCAATAGCATCAAGCATGGCATAGATAGGGGGAAGATGTTTGGCATCAGGGATTACTTCGTTTACATTATCATTTTCATTTCCTACATTTTCCTGATAGAGCGTATAGAGTCGCTCAAGCTCTTTTTTATACGCTTGACGCGTTGCCAGCGCATCCTCTTTTGTTTTGATATTCAATGGTCCGCCTTCATCATATTTCTTCATCTCTCCTTGGAATACAAAGAAATACGCCGCAAGACCCACACCGAGAAAAAGAATCACGGCAAGCACCTGCGTCGCTATCCATATCAATTTTCCATCAAGTTCTTTTGCCATATTATTTTTTTTGCTCGATCTGCTTTCGCACAATTTCCGGCTTTATCGTAAGTGTCATCGCAAAATTAATACCAAGCGTCTCGCCTTGCTGACCGATCACGGCTGTTGCGCCATCAACCTGTGCTGAAGCTACGAATTCTTTTGCCTCCTCAAATGCAAGGAGTTGTTTTCCGAGTGTTGTATACGCACCGGGACCATCCGGTGAAGTGCTTACCGCGGCAGACAAAGACACTGCCATATTCTGAGCAACCGAAATATTCGTATAAAATACGTTTGGAAGTGTATAGTCCTCTATTTTTGAAAGAAGTTTTGTTATGTATATGTGGTTATCCAGTGCTGTTTTTACATTGCCCAATCGATTTTGAAATTTTCCCAATTCACCTTGCTTCTTTTCAATATCCGCTATATCAGCATTAACTTTTGTAATGTTCTCAATGATTGTCTGAAGTTTTGCTTTCTGTTCATTCTGGTACCACAACACACCTCCATATACGAGAAGTACGAGAGAAAGAGCCACGCAGAGTGTTCCTAATATAAGCACTGCAGGATTCCCTTGCTCAGAAGGACCTGCCGGGATAAATCCTCCACCCAGGTTCATACTCATCGACTTGTGAGGTGGATGCTTTGCCTTTGATGAGCGCGCTGTTTCCTCCTCTTTTTTTAGAGGCTCCGTGGGGGAGAGAAAATTTGATTGTTTTTCACTCATACATTCTCAGTATACCATGCTTAATTTTCTCGCATGGCGAGACCAATCGCTACGGAAAATTTCGTACCTATCGTATTAAGAATCGGCTTAAGATCTGCCGGATATGTCACACCGGCCCAGGGATCACCAAGAATGACTCGCATATCCAGCGCCTTTGAAAGATACTCGGCAAGTCCCGGAAGGAGAGAAGACCCGCCGGTAAGAATAATCTTCTCAATAGTGCCGGTTGCTTGTTTTGATGGGCGCACGGAGAGACTTTTGTATTGATCCATTGTGTAGCGAATTTCATGGATGAGTGGTTCGAGTGTTCCTTTCAAAATATCCGGAACACCACCGCCCCCTTCACCAGCTTGCTCCATACCGCTCACACCGATATCTCGTTTTAATTGTTCGGCGCGCTTGTCGTTAATGTGGAGACTGTTCATGATTGCACGCGTCATTGCCGCTCCGCCAGTCTCTATCGTCCTCCCAATAAAAGGAATACCATTTTCGACGACAATAATATCCGTAATGGTCGCGCCGATCTCTACGATCATCACCTCGGCAGGATCACTCCCGACAAGGGAACGGGAGATGGCGAACATTTCTGTTTCAAGACTTGTGAGTGTTAGACCGCATTGTTCGAAAATATCCGTATATCGTTGGACTGTTTCTTTTGCCGCGCCGGTAATAAGGACTTTGAATGTATCGGCTTCCTTGACTTCTTCTTCCTTCTTTTTTCCTGATGCGGAGCCTCCTTTGGCAATCTCGGGATTAAGAATTTTATAATCAAGAGTGATCTCTTCCAGTGGAAGAGGAATAATCTTTTTCGCTTCCCAATGAATCGCTGATTCAAGCTCGTCCTTAGACATAATAGGTAGGCTGATCAACGAGGTGAATACGGAATACGTTGGCAATGCTGCGGTAGCGAGAGTAGTGGAGCAACCGGCTTTCTCAGTGATCCGCTTGATAACATGCGCAAGCATCGCGGTATCCTTCGCATCGCCACGAATATTGTGTTCCACGTGCTCGACAAAACCATACGTCACAAGAGAATATGTTCCCTCTTTTGATTTTTTTAACTCAACAAGTTTGACACTCGACGTGCCAACATCAATACCGATCATGTGCGCATCTTTTGCCATATCAGCAGTACATAGTAAGTAGTAAGTTCACACTCATATGTTAAAAGTATAGCATACTCGTCTTGAATATACTGAGTGGATAACCATTTATCGCCATGACTTCGGTAATGACTTCACTACGTCTTCCAATCCCGGAGGAATATTTGCAATAAGACGTCCATCATAGATAATTTCTTCAGAGCCGATATCTACTCCGCCATAGAGTCGTTCAAGTTGAAATTCTTTGGCAACCATGATGCCATTTACCACGAGGGGCAATTCACCGTCAAAATCTTTACAGTCTCTCGTTGCTTGCTCGTCGGCACTTATTGGCTGAAGTGTAAAATCTGCGTTACGCTTTCCTGTTGTGTCGTACTTCCCTGTACCGGTTACGATTTTCCCTTCCGCAAGGAACACTCCAACAAGAGAAGCATACGGAGTAGTTGAGTGAGAATATCCAGGAAAATCAGGAATACAATCGCCAATAATAATATTCCCTCCTGTCCCATCACTTTTCTTAAGAACAACCCAAGCAACAGACGCAAGTTTATTAAAAGAAGAAGCACCAGATGTGGCATCGTAGTAAAGAGGCGCACCAAATGTGAGATCCCCGCGAACAATAATTGTCCCGCCTCCCGACCGTTTAGCGGAATTGGTAAACCGAATAAATGGAGCGATGGTATCTTTACTTAAAACAAGATCACCATCATAGAAAAAAACTCGACCCTTCAAATCACATATAATATAGTTACCACCACAAAGTTGTTGTAGGAGATTCCCAGAACTCAAATTAATGACTTCGAAGCCATACTTATTCTTTTTCCCTGGGACATCTGGTAGTGTTGTCAACGCATTAATATTGAGTGCTCCAACACGTGATCGAATAAGAGCGTTGGATGTTTGCTGTTGTGTTTGCTGCCCAGATTTTGGCGGAGGAACTTTTGGTAGCGTTAACTTCACCTTCCCTTTTGTATCAGGTAAAGGTTTTGTTCGTACGACACCCAGTCCACTTCCATTGGTATTCCCGCCTCTACTTCCCACATGACTACTCTCATCAATAGAGCCCGGTGCGTTCTTGATGCGAGATGTCCAATTAACAATCGCATCTTTACCGTCTTCGAGAGTATTTTTTGTATAAATAAGATAATCAACTTCACTCAGTGCTGCATTCCCACGAAAACCCCCTTCCGAATACGCGCTGCCATGCCGTACACGCGTTCCCGGGCCGATATAGAATGTGTTCCATCGCGCTTTTCCGATCGTAGAATTAAAACTAATATTCGTAATATTGTCCGTACATTCTCCCTGCCACTTTATAAGTGCTGCATTCAGAACCGATCGATCAGATAGAGCATGTGCATATTCCGGCCTTTCTCTAAACGTTGCGGGAAGTGACCTGTAAAATATTTTATCAGCCGTTTCATCAGATGATGGACCACGACAAATGTCTGCTCGTTTTTCTTCATAGATACGTCCGCTAAACGTGAACCATCCAAGTGCATAGCTCCATGCTCTTCCGGAAAATTCATTTGTTTTTTCATCGTACACTACTTCGTAATCTCCAACACTGTAACTTGCACCCTTACCGGTCCTACAGAGTGTCGAACCCAGACCAAGCGCGTCGGGATCGAGGCAAATCCATCGATCTTTTTCATCCCCGGAAATACTAAAACTTAATCGTATCAATCCTTTTGCAACAATTTTTTCACTGACCACATCTCCATTAGGGTTAAGGATGTCCTTACGGAAAAGGGCTACTTCTGGTTCTATTCCGCCAGGCGCGAAGCCGCTGCATGTTTTACCCCAACACGCGTAATATCCAAGATTTTTCAGATACGACCATCCGACCACTTCGCCCTTCTTCCCCTTTTCGAGAACACGCCCAGTTCCTTTACGATATACGCGATACGTACACGTTTTCTCTTTTGCCACACCTCCTTCTGTATATTTAAACTTATACGTCCCTGATTGACTCATCCATTGAAGGTACGTATTCCATGCGTATCCCCCAAGTTTTGTAGATACTTCATCCGGCGTATGTGTCGGACAAGGATCTGCTGAATGGGCGGCATCGGCTACTATATCTTGAAAAGATAGAACACTAAGAAAAAAAATACCAAGCAGGACAAAACTTGCCTTCTGTAATCTCTTTATTTTAAATAAATGAAGCATTCGCATTATAGATTGACGTTACTGTATCCTTATTATATACTAGTTGTAGTATGATTTCAGAGAAATTCTGTTGATAACACCTTGATAATGCTCCTTCTCGTATGAACAATCTCCTTCATAGTTTTACGACTAATTTGCGACGGGTCCTTGTACAGGCAGCGCAACTTGCCGCATCAGAAGGCAAGAAGCGCATTGAGCCGGTGCATCTCTTTCATGGACTCACAAACCATGCCGAAACTACTGTCACGAACATTTCTTCCCTCGCTACCGCTACAAAGCAGTCTAAGAAAAAACAACCTAAAAAAATTCCTGTCTCTCTCGTCCTCTCGCCGGTAAGCAAGAAAATCATTCTTGATGCCGCCACGATCGCAGGGCATTACAACCACGATCATATCGGGACAGAGCATTTGTTTGTGAGCCTCTTGGAGAGTAGCCATCCTTCCGTCAAAAAACTTATTCAGGTTCACAATATAGATTCACGAAAAGTGAAACAGCAACTTGGCATGATCCTTAAAAGTTCATCCAAGATTTTTGATATTCTCGAAACACTCCTCCCTCCCGGTGATCACACCGATCATGGGGACGATCATCAACCACCACAAGAACAAAAAACCACTTCTCCCCGCCAACGAAAAGTCACGGCGCTTGAGTATTTTGCCGTGCATCTTACGGATCCGCATCTTGCGCATGATCTTGACCCGCTTATCGGTAGAGAAAAAGAAATCGAACGCCTCATACGCATCCTTGCGAGACGAACAAAAAATAATCCTATTCTTCTTGGACTTCCCGGTGTTGGAAAAACCGCCATCGTAGAGGGACTCGCAAAACGAATTTCCACCGGTGAGGTACCGGAATTTTTCCGAAACAAAAAAATATTCTCATTAAATCTCACGGCGCTCGTTGCCGGAAGCGCGTTCCGTGGCGAGCTTGAAATGCGTTTCAAGCAAGTCATCGATGAAGTAAAAAATGATCCCAACATTATCCTTTTTATCGATGAGATACACAACCTTGTCGGCGCGGGATCCTCAAACGGATCACTTGACGCGGCAAATATTCTCAAGCCCGCGCTCGCACGCGGAGAACTTCGATGTGTCGGAGCGACGACATTTTCCGAATACAAAAAATATATTGAGGAAGACCCAGCGCTCGAGAGACGATTCCAACCTATTATCGTAGAACAACCCTCGCTCCTTGAGGCAGAACGCATCTTGAAGGGACTCATCCCCTACTACGAAAAATATCATAATGTCGTCATTACCGCGGAGGCAGTCACCGCTGCCGTCCAACTTTCCCATCGATATATCACGGAAAAATGTCTTCCCGATAAAGCAATCGACCTCATAGACGAAGCGGCAGCAAAGACCAAGCTTGAATCCCGTACAACAGAGCTCTATCAATCACTCGCGAAACTCCAACAACAAGTCGATGAAATTTCTACTGAAAAAGAAAAAACACTGTACCAACTGAACGATGTCGTACGCGCTCATGAATTACACCAGCAGGAAATGCACCTGAAAAGTATGGTTGCTGATCTGCAAAAAACCATAGAATTAAGAGAGAACGAACCAACAGGCACGATCATGGCGCACACGATTGCCGAAATTGTCGCCTCTGTTACCGGTATTCCTGTTACATCTCTTGTTGCGAGTGAAAAAGAACGGCTTCTCAAGCTCGAAGAACGACTTTCTCAATCAATCATCGGACAGGAAGAAGCAAAAAAAGCTGTTTCAAATTATATCCGCCGTGCAAAGAGTGGTCTCATTAATAGAGGAAGACCAATGGCATCCTTTGCATTCCTTGGCCCCAGCGGCGTGGGAAAGACCGAGCTTGCAAAAACACTTGCTGAAGAAATATTTGGCAAAGATGGACTCATCAAGCTCGACATGTCTGAATTCTCTGAGAGTTTTACGATCTCTCGCCTTATCGGCGCACCGAGCGGCTATATTGGATATAAGGAAGGCGGCAGACTCACCGAGGCAGTGAGACAAAAACCTCATTCACTTATTGTGTTTGATGAAATTGAAAAAGCTCATCCCCGCCTTTTCAATGTTCTCCTTCAGATCCTGGAAGATGGATGCCTTACGGATGCCGCGGGAAAACGGGTAGATTTCTCAAATACTATTATTATTCTTACGTCTAACATTGGAGCAAAAAAATTCCTCACAAACCCCCACATTGGTTTTGGCGCTGAACAGGGTACGACTGCACAGGAACGAAAAACTCTTGTACTCGATGAACTGAAAGATATATTTAATCCCGAACTTATTAACCGTCTTGATCAGATTATCGTATTTGATCCCCTTGAAAAGACACACATCGAAAAAATTGTAGATATCCAACTCAAGAAACTTGAAGAAAAAATACAGGAACAAAAATTAACACTTTCTATTAGCAATGATGCAAAAGAAGCACTCGTAACACTTGCCTATGATCCGGCGGCAGGTGGGCGGCAAGTACGTCATGTCATCGAACGGGAATTAGAAAATCGTATTGCGGAGCTCTTGCTTTCCAATGAAATCCCTTCTTCCGCAACCATCTCCATCGACACTCGAGATAACGAGCTTATCGCACGACTGCAATAGAGAGCGAACATGGGGGAAAACATGTATACTGAAAGTATACTAATTACCTGGATTCTATGTCTGCCGAACAAACTAGCGGAGGCGCGGCGGAGAAAGCTGCAGACGCCGCAGAGCTCGCAAAAGGACTCTCAACTGATAGAGAATTTCAATTAGCCATCGAATCAGCTATTCCCTCTTTTGGAATTTCTATTTTTCTATGGCTTCATTGGCATTATTTTAAGGAGCACATGGTTGGCATGAAAAGCAAATGCATGTTTGGCGATACAAAACTTGCAGAACTTGGTATTATAGTAGGTATCTACATCGTATTGATTCTCGTCATTGCCGCTGCTCTTGCCCTCTTGGTGGCACTTGTTCAAGTCCTCACAAACCCAATGGAGATCATCAAACTTATCGGACAAGCAGCATATCATAAACTCACAGGACAATAACCTATAATAAAACACAAGGTATGCAGTGGAAACGTATCGGGCTCATCATCGGCTTCATTGTCGTCAGCATCCTTCTTGCCGTTCTTTTGTATCTATTCTTTTTTAAACCATCCGCACCTCCCATAGCTCCACCAATTCCTTCCCCGTACGGACCTAATGGTGATCTTCCTTTAGGGAATATACGCGTTATCCCTCCTTCACGCCCACCTATCCCGGGCGGTCCCATTATTCCTGGTGTGACTCCGATAGGTGAAGATCTCGGATTCCCAAGCACGGCAAAAGAAGCAAAAGGCGGTCCCGTTCAGATCACAGAGGTGATCTCAGATCGAGTAAAGCCTACCATCCGTATTGCAGCCAATGGAAAGGGTCTTGTCGCGTATGACACGTTTGATGGAAAATTCTATGAAGTCTCACCGGATGGCACAAAATCAGCGCTTTCTGATCAGACGTTCTTTGGTGTTGACCGCTTCGATCTCTCTCCGAAGAGCGACAAAGCATTTATTGAATTCATTGACGAGTCAAACATCATGTATGACTTCAAAGAAAAAAAACAAGTAACATTCCCGAAACATTGGGATGACCTTCACGCCTCCCCATCGGGGAACCAAGTTGGATTTAAGAGTCTTGGAGAAGATCCGGAAAATCGATGGCTCGCGATTGCGAATGCGGATGGAACAAACTCTCAGGCGCTCGAACCATTGGGGAAAAAAGGTGCCTTCTTTGATGTGAGCTGGTCCCCCTCGGATCAAATAGTCGGTACGTTTCGCGAAGGTATCGATGGAGAACGACAAAAAATTTATTTTATTGGAAAAAACGGAGAAAATTTTAAATCAATGATTATAGAAGGACGAGGCTTTGAAAGCACATGGTCTAGCAATGGCGATAAACTTCTCTATAGCGTGTATTCACCTCGAACAGATTTTAAGCCTGAATTATGGATTGTTGATGCGATCGGTGACTCGATCGGGAATAACCGACGACGAGTCAATCTTAATACCTGGTCAGATAAATGCACGTTTACAAATAACGATACGGTCTACTGCGCGGTACCTATTGAGCTCACCAGTGGCGCGGGGATGCTGCCTCAGACTGCGAATACGACCGTCGATGATTTTTACAAAATTGATCTCGCAACAGGCGTCCGAACAAAACTCGCCTCTATGCCCGAACCGCATACTGTAGACTCGATGGTGGTCTCTAATGATGAGTCTCTCCTTTACTTCGTAGATAAACAAAATGGGAAGACATTCAAGATTGATCTTAAATAGTAGTAAGTACACAATTTTCAGTTGTAAGTTCTGATTGTATCAAAATGAAAAAAAATCTCCGCCTAATATCTTCACTATTTTTTTTTAGTGTCATTGCGATCGGTGTATTTTTTGTTGCCCAGCAGCCTATTCATGCAGAAAACCCGCTTGAATCGAAAAGCATTATCCCCACCTTAAAACTCCAAGTCCCGATCGACAAACTCACAGAAATTACTTCTCAAGAATTAAAGGAAGGGCGTGGTATTCAAACATTCATCGTTGCGGCATATCAATGGACACTTGGATTTGTCATGATCTTGGCAGTACTTGCTTTAACCTTTGCAGGTCTTGTGTGGATGACAGCTGCTGGCGGCAAAGAGCGCGTGGGTAAGGCAAAAGAAATCATAAAAAATACCCTTGTTGGGCTTGTACTTGCGATTGGTTCGTACGTCATCCTTGCTGCATTGAATCCAAAACTTATTGAGTTGCCGGCATTACGACTTGAAACTGTTCAAAAAAAAGAATTGAAGATCACACTCCTTACAAAATCTTGTGAAGACATCTGCCAAGATGCCGCAAAAAGTAAGGGGAATAGCTGGGTGAGTATTAAGGGGGAACACGCCAGTTGTACATCTGGTACAGAAAAAAGAAATAATCAGATTCTTGAAGTATGTACCGGTAGTGATCCAGATATCTGTCAATGTGATCTTCTTGTTCAAACAACTGGCGCGCCAAACTGTGGTACGTTTGGATGCGCAGAAATTGCATATTGCAATCCAAGTACAAATGTATGTGAAGATCGTAAAGCTGTTAATTCAGCGTGTACACTTTCAAATAGAAATGAATGTCAGAAAGGACTTTCTTGTGCAGATGATGGCTCTGGTACAAACAGATGCCGAGAAACAGAAGGTGAGCGCATCCGACAACAAACAGGAACATGTTGCTATGTTGCGACAGAACATGTAAATGCAAGAGAAGGAACAACAAATCTCTCTGTTGCTGCATCAAAATCAACGACATACGAGGATTGTAAAAATGTACCACAACCAACGGAACCGGGTTTAAGGCCGCTATACTGGACATTCTGTCGCACCGGTGGCGAAACAATGTGTGGTGAACGAGTCCCCAATGGCGCTCAACCTCCTGTAACACTCCCAAATGGAACTCCTAGCCGTGGCACACTTTGGAAGCAGGATCTTGGGGCGAACAGAACAACGCTCCAACAAAACGGTTGCACCCTTTTCCGTGTCGGATCTACCCCTGAACTCATTCATTGATGAAAAAAAATTCTCTCGTAAAATTTTTTGTCGCGTCTGTCGTTATAGGAATTCTTATTGTTGCCACAAACAGTATCACGAATGCAGAAGAGACTTCACAAAAAGTAAAACTTCAAGTACCCTTCCCCGGCGTTAATGAAATCACTGTATGCGAAACAAGCGGTGGTGTATCAGAATGCAATGGCATTGCAAATTATATTAAACTAGCCTATGAGTGGACGGTCGGATTTGCATTGATTCTCTCCGTCCTTCTTCTTACCTATGCGGGACTCGTATGGATGACAGCTAGAGGAGATAAAGGACAGATACAAAGAGCACAAGGGATTATTAAAAACACACTCGTGGGACTCGTATTGGCTGTGGGATCATATCTCATCCTCTCCGTCATCAGCCCTAATCTTGTTCAGCTGCAATCCATTGCACTTTCAAATGTGAAAAAAATAGACCTCTCCATTCAACAACAAACTGAACTTGCCAAAGAATACGAACGCGCAGCAGAATTCCCTCCGGGACAACAAACACTTGGTATTTGTCGAAAGATTATGCAAAGTGGGCTTGTCGGTGACTATCAGCGCGTGGGACAAAGTGCAGGTGTACCATGGGAAGTCCTTGCAGCTATTCACTATCGTGAAAATAATAATAAAGCTCGAGGAAGAGGAAGAGACCCTTCCGGTGATAATCCTTTCCAGTTCGACCCATGGGATAAATTTGGTGCAGACTGCACCCATTGGATACGAGCGTTAGAATGCGCGGCAGAAAAACAAATAAAAGGACGTGATTCCGGTCTCTCATACGCCACAACGGAAGGTGAAGCAATAAAGCGCGCATTCAAACACTATAATGGTGGAAACTTTTACGTCTTAAATGATCCGGATAATGGTGTTATCATGCGTATTAAGGGAAGCGTAGAAGGACCGGGGGGAAGTAGAATCCGCGTGGATCGTCCTGACCCTCGCCCGGGTGCATATCCGGTATTCCTCGCTCTAAAAGGAAATTGCCAATGATTCTTCCATTGTTTATGAAAAAAATAGGTACAAAAAAAATATATTTAGCAGTGATCGGGATAATTTCCGTCTTGTTCTGTGTGGCAACGCTCATGCCAGATGTATGGGCACAGACGGAACGGACTGTTGATCTACAAGTCCCCTTTCCGGGCACCGATGGGGGAAAATTGACCGTTTGTAAAACAGATACAAGTGGGACAGTAACATGTGGGGGTATTTCTGAATATATTATAAAAGCATATCAATGGACCATCGGATTCGTCATGGTTTTAGTAGTTCTCATGCTTGTCTATGCTGGTCTCCTCTGGATGACCCCCGGAAGCGTAGCCGGAAGTAAAGAAGGAGAACACACATCGAATGTACAGAGAGCAAAAACCGTTATTCGTAATAGCCTTGTTGGGCTTCTTCTCGCAATCGGATCCTATNTATTTCTNTATGCGATCAATCCTGACTTAACNAANCTNCCNGAACTGAGTCTTGGGAAGAAAGTAGAAAAAATAAATCTCGAAATAAAGGAAGCTGATGTTACTGAAAATGATATACCTGATGATGATGTAGTACAGCCACCGGTCGGTGTCGGTAATGTTCCATTCTATAGTCAGGGCGCCATGCCATGGAGAACATTAAGATCACGTGAATCAGGAAAATTATTTAAAAATATAGGTTGTGGGATTACTTCTTTTGCTATGATCGCAAAATATTATGGAAAAAACGTTACACCGGAAGATATTTTTAAAGTCAATGGTGAAACAGCAAATACGAATCTGGGACCACTTTCTGCACATTATGGTTTAAAAACCGAAAATATCCCAAGGAGTGATTTTTCAAAAATTCATCAACTTGTCACAAGTGGTCATCCCATTTTGATGTATACAAAAAATAGAAAGTTCACTTCTCACCAACACTTTGTCGTTATTACTGGATTTGATGGAACGAATTATACGATAAATGACCCAAACGGAGGAAAAGTGAAAACAGCTTCAAAAGAAGAATTACTTGGACCTGTTATGCCTGGAAATGGCTATACATTCCCTCGATTTGACTATGTCCACCCCTAAAACCCATGAAAGGATTAATCACAACAATCTACGTCTGCTCCAACTGCGATGCCCAGACCTCAAAATGGTCTGGTCGCTGTTTAGAATGTAATCAGTGGGGTACATTAAAAGAAGATATTAAGGATACAGATCAAAAAAGAAAAGCATCTCCTCAAGTAAAACCGGGTAAAACAATTTCTTTTACAGACATAGAAAGCGCCTCTGTCCCCCGTATAAAAACAGGAATGAGCGAATTTGACCAGGTCCTTGGGGGAGGTGTGGTGCCCGGAAGCTTTATCCTCCTTGGTGGTGAGCCTGGTATTGGAAAATCTACACTCATTCTCCAGCTTGCTGTCGCATTTTCAAAAAACAAAAAAAATGTTCTCTACTGTTCCGGGGAAGAATCGGGTCAACAAATTAAATTACGTCTCGATCGACTAACCCAAGAAAAAACATCCCAAGAGCAGTATCTTCGCTTTCTTGGCGAAACGAATGCAGAAAAAATCTGTTCAACGATCACAGAAGAAAAACCCGAACTTGCGATCGTCGATTCAATCCAGACTATTTACTCGTCTGAAATCCCATCAGAATGTGGGAGTGTTACGCAAGTAAGAGCATGTACCGTAAAACTTCTAGAAGTTGCAAAGAAGAATCATATCCCTATCATCATCACCGGTCATGTTACGAAAGAAGGAATGGTTGCCGGTCCTAAAACACTTGAACATCTTGTAGACACTGTCCTCTACCTTGAGGGCGATAATAATAATTACTTCAGGCTTCTCAAAACAGTAAAAAACAGATTCGGCTCAACAAATGAAGTTGGCATTTTTGAAATGACCGATGGTGGGCTCAAAGAGGTGCTCAATCCATCTGTCATTTTTATGGCTGAGAGAGAAGGATCAACTCCCGGAACCGTAACAACGGCAGTCCTTGAAGGATCCCGCGCATTTCTTATCCAGGTGCAAGCCCTGACAAGTAAAACGTACTTTGGCTATCCGCAGCGCCGCGTTGTTGGATTTGATCAAAACCGTCTTCAGCTTCTTATTGCTGTTCTTACAAAACGACTTGGGCTCAATCTCGGCGATCAAGATATTCATGTAAATATTGTGGGGGGGTTAAAAATATCTGAACCGGCAATTGACTTGGCCGTCTGCGCAAGTATTATCTCTGCGTACAAAAATAAATCCGTTGGTAACGATACCGTTCTTTTTGGAGAGGTCGGACTCAACGGTGAGATCAGACAAGTGAATCAAAGCGATAAACGAGTAAAGGAGGCAGAAAAACTTGGCTTCAAAACAATATACCTTCCAGCCGGTAAAAAAATTGAATCGAAAATAAATCTCTACTATCTCAAAAATATTAAAGAATTGGAATTGTGAAATAGCTATTCTAGATGCACGTTTTTTTGAAGCTCTCCAATCTTTTTTAAAACTTCAGGATATTTCTCTATATCCCCCACAATCTTTTCTGCCCATTCATGGGTTTTTTTTATAAGCACCCTATCGGCGAGGTTTGCAATCTTAAGACTCGGCATACCGGACTGTCGCTGTCCGATAATATCTCCGGAACCGCGTAATGCTAGATCTTTTTCTGCCAAATCAAAACCATTGTTACATGTTACGAATGCCTTGAGACGTTCTTTTTCTTCCTGACTTTGTTCTGTTGGCAGGAGAAAACAATAAGATTGGTACGATGATCGACCCACTCTACCGCGAAACTGATGGAGCTG
>JGI1358J11329_10001612_pt1 | contig 18380 bp, 17 predicted proteins | sample Subgroupgradi54m_FD_11329 | JGI IMG/M metagenome (IMG submission 11329)
ACGATATCTATGCGGTCTAAAAGCGGCCCGGAGATTTTTTTCGCATAGTGCGTTTTTTCCACGAACGTGCAGACACAGGGATGGTAGGGGTCAGACGCAAAGCCGCACGGACAAGGATTCATGGACGCAACAAGCAGAAAGCGTGCTGGAAAATTCACTGTGCCAGAGGCACGCGAAACCGTCACGACGCCATCTTCAAGTGGCTGTCGTAAATTCTCAAGCGCGCCGCGCTGGAACTCTGGGAACTCATCAAGAAACAGAACGCCACGATGTGCGAGTGTGATCTCGCCTGGTTTGGGCGTTGCCGTGCCACCAACGAGCGCAACTCCGCTTGTGGTGTGATGCGGGCAACGAAACGGACGCTCTGTGATGAGCCCCTGTTTTGGCAAAGGCAGTCCAGCGGCCGTATAAATTTTTGTGACTTCGAGCGCTTCCATGCGCGTCATCTGCGGCAAGATTGTTGGAAAGGCACGCGCGAGGAGCGTTTTGCCAGAACCAGGCGGGCCGCTCATAAGGACGTTGTGATTTCCCGCCGCAGCAATTTCTAGTGCTCGTTTTACGCCCTCTTGGCCACGCACATGCGCGAAGTCGGACTCACTGTTTGGACGTTCCAAGAGGATAGGAGGCACGCGCACGGCGGCCTCAATCTTCTGCTCATCACGCAAGTGGCGAATAAGTTGTGCAAGCGAGGCAACAGGATAGACGATCAAATCTTCCACAAGCAGTGCTTCGTTCACATTCTCTGCCGGCACAAAAATCTCTTTGAGCCCTGCCGTTTTTGCGCCAAGCGCGTACAGGAGCACCGCATGGACACTGCGCACAGAGCCGTCGAGCGCAAGTTCACCCACAAACAAACTTTCATCTGTTTTTGCGCGCGGCAACTCCCCGATCGCAGACAGAATTGCAAGCGCAACCGGCACGTCGTAACTCGTCCCCTGCTTTTTGATGTCCGCAGGCGCAAGGTTCACGGCAATGCGGCCTCGCGGGAATTTAATTCCTGCTTGCTTGATCGCTGCATGGACACGCTCTCGCGCTTCCTTGACGGCGGTGTCAGCGAGCCCAACAATAATAAAATTGCGCAAACCAGATGAAAGGCTCGCTTCGATTTGTACAAGCGTTGGATCGAGTCCGCTTAGCGCGGCGGTTAAAATATAATTGGACATAGGAATGGGGCCGAATTACGAATGCGAAACGAATTACGAATCGCGAATTGGCAACGAATTACAAATCATTACGAATATCCGAATGTTCGAATCGAATAATGCGACGTTGGGTAACGCCTCGCCGACTAAAATTTATTAAGATTGCTAAATCTGCTTTGAGAATATTAAGATATTCGACTACCTGTGGAATTGTCGATTTTCGATAGTAACCACCACATTTAAGCTCACAAATTATTTTTTCATCGATGAAAAAATCGAGATAGCGGTGACCAATGGTCTCTTCGTCGAAAACAATAGGCACACAAAGCTCTCGTTTAAAGGGAATGTTTCGATGCTCCATCTCTTTTGCGAAAGCTTGTTGGTAAACTTTTTCCAGCAATCCGGGGCCTAGAGCGTTGAAAACAGAAAAGGCGGCACCGATAATTTCATAGCTCAAATCAGGATACAAAAGCTTGGTTGAAAAGTGTTTTTCCATATTCGAACATTTGTACATTCGTAATGATTTGTAATTCGTTGCCAATTCGCGATTCGTAATAATGCAAAACTCCAGCACTCTTTTTAAGAAGTACTGAAGTTTGTATCTTCATTTCACCACGAAATACTGTTTTTGTCAAGGTGTTTCTTGTGGATGATTTCTTTTAATTTTTTCTTTGAGCTCGAGGTTGCAGAATGAGCCAAATGATTCCCATGAGGATCATCATGTCGGCAAGATTGATCGCGCTGTGGCGAAACAGGATGATGTAGTCAACGGTAAAACCGTAAACGAGGCGATCAATGAGATTCCCTACGGCTCCTGCGGCAATGAGCACAAGAGCTGTTGTTGTTGATGTGTTATGTGCATGGCGCCGCAATTGCATCCCGAGGACCACAAGCACCATAAGCGTGAGTGGAATGACGATCCCAAGCGGGACAGGTAGATCAAAGGCGATGCCGTAATTTTTATGCAGGGCGAAATCGATCGGCAAACTCAAACGACCCCCGTCTTCTGGGAGTCGCGCCACGGCAAGTGTTTTAAACATGAGGTCCAGTAGAACGACAGCCACGACGGTGAATCCAGTCTTCATTCGCATAAGAGTCTAGACCTCTTGCGTCAGTGTCTTTTTGCACTCAATGCACGAGCTCGAGGTCGGACGCGCCTTCAATCGCGCCTCGGAAATCTCTTGCTGGCAGTATTTGCATGTGCCGTAGGTGCCATTTTCCATTTGCTTCAGAGAGCTCACAACATCCCGCAGCTGCTTTTCCAGCTCACTTTCAAGCGAAAGATTATCACTATAAGCCGCTACTTCAGCGGCATTTTCGTCTTCTTTATCGCCTAAGTTTGGAAAATTCGCATCAAAATCAACCGTTGTCGATTTCGGATTACGATGTGCAAACGCCCCAAGCTCTTGTTCGAGCTTTACTTTTTCACCTTCAAGGCTGCTTTTGAGTTCTTGTAAAAGTTGTTTGTCCATAGACTTACCTAAATTATAGTGCAAATAAAATAAGAGGTCATCAGAGTATAACCCCCTTACAAAAAAAATCAAGAGGGCAACCGTGCCCGACAAACATAGTAATGTATTCGGAGGTGCCCTCTTTACGTGGGTTTGTACGGATGGTTCTTGGGAATCGCTTTGAGACGCTGGGTTTTAGAGCAAAACGATTTTTTTGCTCTAAAACTCAGCGCCTCGGTGCGACTCTACCTTGAACTTCCGAAAGGACTACCTTCTCTACCATGTCATTGGTTTTACCTCATCCCCTTTGGGTGGATGTTAAGGAGTTGCGAGGCGAACCTAGTCATACGACTTTGTTTTTGTTTCCTCGTTTTTTTTGTGACAGACAAGTAAAGAAGCGAGATGTTTTCCGAAACAGTGGGGTGCTTCGGAAAACTTCCCCTGAGTCCAGGGTTGTTAAAGAGCAACTCGATCTGGAACTATTATACCTTGTTGAACACAAAAAGTCAACAGGAGAATCTGACGTATCTTAGCAAAATTTTGTTTTTTTGCTGTTGAAAAAATCTTCTTTTTGGCTGTAGGCGATCCCTTTGCTTGAACAAAAAAATTATTTATCCACAAATTCACCGGTTTATGCACACCTTACCAACAAATAGCGATCTGCCCTTTAAAAATGCTGATTGTTAACACATTTTTGACAAAGGAGAGTTTTCTTTGCCATCGGTCGTCTAACGGGACACCACTTTCAAGTAATCTTTTTGGTGCAAGGTAGAAGCCATTCGTGTCCTGCGCATCCACAAGGCGCTCGCGATTGCTGATGATCGTTGTATTTTCACTCTGTGAGGCAAAGATTGCGCCATTTTTTGTTGACGCTTTGATAGAGACTTTTCCATTTTGCTCTGAAATCTGCACATCTACAGACTTTGGGTCCAGGCGAATCTCTGCGGCCGTGCTTGTATCAGGTAGAGACACCGTCGTAATGCCAGGCACGCCACGTAGCGCCAAATCCTGAACAAGTTTTGCCAGCATTTGCGTTTCCAGCCCTTGTTTTATTGATATTTTGTAACCAATCCCGTTTTCATCACTTACAAGCAATGCCGAACCCCCCGCTTGCACGCCATAAGCCTCGAATCCTGGCCAGTGATCAACTTGTGTCATGGCAATTGTGCTCGTTGGCAAATTTTTAACCTCGTTGTCTATACTAGTGTAGACATTAAAAGAAAGTTTGTTGTTTGAGTACCAAGCGCTTCCACGGTTTCCATCATTCAAAACAACACCAACGTTATGTGGTAACGCAGCAGCAAGATGGAATGAGGCGGACTTTTTCTTGGGAATGATCGCATCAGACTCTGATAGGAATGTGAATCCACGCTCTGAAGTCACAGAAACACCATAGGATTTCCAAAGCGCCTGTGTTTTCTCGTCTACTTGTCCTGAAAAAGCAACCGAGTGTGTTCCTGCGTCAAAATCAAAGTACAGAGTGACTTCTCGGCCTATGTCTGGCGCAAGTGTTTCGGTGGTTATGGGTCGATTTGAGACAAGCTCAATGTCACTAAAATGTTTCACTAAAACCTCGCGGCCACCTTTTCCAACTAAATCGATCGCAAGGTCTGTGCCATCGGGGGCAAGGGAGAGAAGCGAGGTACGTAGCAAAAAGGCTCGTCCAATGACCCACGCCAGTAGGAATGCAGCCACCACTTCGACCAAAAGCCAAACAACCCGCCGATGTTGGCGAGTTGTTTGATTGGTTTTCATGGAGATATGTAGTCGTGGGTTCATCTTAGTGTCTTGGCACGAAGGGTTTCCTTGGTGGGCGGCTGTCGCCGTGTGGTCGATCGTTTCCATGGTGATCACCCGCCCCTGTTGAGGCCGGCTTGTCAGGATAAACATTGCCAGGCGCCTGCTTCATGGACAGGTTCAGGCGACCCATGCTGTCGACCTCAAACAATTTGACCTTCACTTTATCACCCATTTTAACAATATCACTCACATTTTCAACTCGATAGGGCGCCATCTCGCTCACGTGCACCAAACCTTCTTTCTTCGGCATGATTTCAACGAAGGCGCCAAAATCCATCACACGCGTGACAACTCCATCGTAGAGCGTGCCGACCTCTGGCTCGGCGGTGAGCATCTTCACCCAATCAAGCGCTTGTTTACCCGCCTCGGCATTGACGGAGGTGATCATCACCAGCCCAGAATCCTCAATATCAATCGCTGAAACACCGGTTACTTTGATAATTTCGTTGATGATTTTGCCGCCCGGGCCGATGACTTCGCGGATTTTTTCCGGATTGATCATCAACTTCACGATGCGCGGCGCATTGGGCGACAGATCAGCGCGTACAGCCGGAATCGCCTTGTGCATCTCCATGAGAATCGCCAGGCGAGCCGTTTTGCCACGCGTGATTGCTTCAACGATGATGTCATGGGTGAGCCCGATCGTTTTTGTATCGAGTTGAATGGCGGTGATCCCGTTTTTGGATCCGGCGATTTTGAAATCCATGCCGCCGCCTCCATCTTCCATATCCTGCAAGTCAGTGATGACTTTCCATTTTTTCATGTCAGGGGTGCTGGCAAGGCCAATGGCAATACCCGCGACCGGCTCTTTGATAGGAACTCCAGCATCCATGAGAGCGAGCGATGCGCCGCAGGCCGAGCCCATGGAGCTTGAGCCGTTGGACGAGAACACTTCCGAGACGACGCGAATAGCGTACGGGAAATCTTCTTTGCTTGGCATCATGGGATCAAGCGCTTTTTCTGCCAGCGCGCCGTGGCCAATCTCGCGACGTCCCGGGCCGCGCATCGGCTTGGCCTCTCCAACCGAGAATGGTGGAAAATTGTAGTGGTGCATGAAGCGGCGCGTGCCCACGATTTCCATGCCGTCGAGCGTTTGCTCATCGCCGGGCGCGCCGAGCGTCACCACGGAGAGCACTTGCGTTTCGCCGCGCATAAAATGTCCACTGCCATGGACGCGCGGCAGAACCGCGACTTCGGCAAACAGCGGGCGTATTTCGTCGAGCTTGCGTCCATCCACGCGGTGATCTTTTTCCAGAATGTGGCGCGTGACTTCGCTATCAAGGATTTCTTCAAGCCCGCCTGTAACGAGTTTTATTTTGTCGCTCTCAATTCCGCGCGCAACAAGCTCGGCTTCGACTTCCTTTTTGAGCTGTGCTTTTGCGGTTGCACGCTCAACTTTGCTTGCTTGCGGAGCGGCAAAGAAAAGTTTTTCGATCCGCTCAACAACAAATGGACGAATGCTCGCGACAAGCGTTGCGCGTTCATTGTGTGAAGTCATGTCCACGTCTATCTTTTTTTTGCCAACGGCTTTTTGCATTTCGACAATGAGGTCAAGCGCAGGCTTTATATTTTTTGCCGCAAACGTAAACGCCTCAATCGTGAGCTCTTCACTTGCCTCTTTGCCTGTCGCTTCAACCATGATCACACGCTCTTCTGTTCCTGCAACCGCGAGATCTAAAACGCTTTCATTGCGCTGCGCATACGTTGGGTTCAAGACAAGCGCTCCATCAATTTGACCCACGCGATTTACGGCAATCGGTCCGTTCCATGGAATGTCACTCATCATGAGAACGGCGCTTGCGGCAATAAGCCCAAGTTGGTCTGGATCATTCTGCCCATCAAAGGCGAGCACCGTAATGACGACCTGAATTTCATTGCGGACACGCGCGTCAAATAACGGACGGATCGCTCGATCAATGAAGCGGCCTGCGAGCACAGCTTCGTCGGTCGGGCGGCCTTCTTTTTTAATGAAGCGTGAGCCCTTAATGCGACCAGCGGCATACAGGCGTTCTTCATACTCGACCGAAAGGGGAAAAAAATCCACGTCGCGCGATTGCGCAGACATACATACAGTTGCGAGCACGACGGTTTCGCCGTACTGCAGTGTACAGCTTCCATTGGCGTGTCCGGCATAGCGACCGACCTCGGCTTTCAGGGTGCGTCCTCCCCATTCTTTGGTAAACGTCTTTACTTCTTGCATACAGTTTAGAGACCTATGCAAAACTGCGTCTTTTCGTTTCACAGGCGCCCGTCCACCCCATTCAACGTACCAGCCGTACGTCTCATGGGGATGGACAGCCCGTTCAACGAAAATCCATCAGTTTTTCAGAGCTCTCTTTTAGTTATGGGAGACGTAAACTGTAGACGGAAGACAATGGCTCTCCACACGAGCCGCTGTCTACTATCTACTGTTTACAATCTCCCGTTTATTAAAATGTTATTCTATGACCATGATGATCATCGGTTGCCTCATCTTTTTCGTCCATGATCGGCGATGGTTCGAACTCATGCGTGTAATCATGATCGTGACCAGTCGCTTCGTGTGCACCTTTGCGTAGCGGTTTTTGGCCAGGGCCCCCAATCAAGAATCGACGTTTGTTTGCAGACAAGTCAACGTGCAAATCAACGGCCTCAACAAGTTTGCTTGATGTGGATTCTCGAAATGAAACCACTTCAACTTGTCGTCCCCTGCTTTGCGCATACTGCACAAGCGGGATGAAGTCGCCGTCGCCTGAGACGAGCACGACCACGTCGAGCATGTCGAGCATTTTGATCACGTCAACGGTAATGCCAACATCCCAATCTGCTTTTTTCTGCCCAGAGAAATATTCAAGTAGTTCTTTCTCTTTAAGCTCAATCCCTTTTTGTTCGAGCGCTTCGTGGAATGGCCGCTCTTCTCCTGTTTTTGTTGTGACAACGTAGGCAATCGCGCGAATGAGTCGGCGATCTCCCACGGCATCGGCAACAATATTGGAAAAATTTACTTTTCGTTGATGGAGGTTGCGGGCGCTGTAGTACATGTTTTGCACGTCGATGAATACACCAACGCGCTGGTCTTTATATTGAAACATAGCGGGTCAATAAAAAAAGTTTTGTTAAAAAAACGACGAGAAGCTCAAACTATTTGAGCTTCAAGTCCTCGGTAATAGATTTCCAGGCTTTAGCATCTTCGCGTTCCAGGTATTTGAGCAAACGACGACGCTCAGAGACTTTTTTCAAAAGGCCACGGCGGCTTGAAAAATCTTTTTTGTGATCTTTCAAATGCTTGGTGAGGTCCTTGATTTCCTCTGTCAGCAAGGCGATCTGGACTTGAGGCGATCCGGTGTCACTCGCATGCGTGCGGTATTTCTCGATAACTTTCATCTTTTTTTTCGGGTCGAGCATAGTCGTACGTCACGATGGTCTTAGGGACGGAGCTAAACCCGTCTCCAAGGCCAACGTCAGATAAAATTTATGGCTAAAGTCTACTAAATTGGGCCGAAAATGTCAATGATTGGCCCAAAATGATTGACAAAATCGATTTTTTATGCTAAATTTCCTTGTCTCTCCAGAGGTTGGAGGACATGTGCGGGCTGGCGGTAGGTTCACACATTACACGTTACCGCGGAGTCAACAATGGACTACGTCATCAGGGAACACTTCGATCGTACTGGCAACCATCTCGTCGAGGTCGCTCGCGTCCCGGAAGGCCAATGGGTCGCGAAGATCACGCTCACCGGGTGCACTGCGGACACCAACTGGCGTGGACCGCCGTCGCCGAAAGATCGCGATCCGGAAGTCATCGGGGCAGACCGGAAGAAGATGAACCACTTTGAGCTCCGTGGCGGGTACAACTGCCCGAACGCCGGTGGCGGCTACACTTGGAGTCGCGAGCTCCTCATCGCCTCTCATCAACCGTTCGCGGTGGTGCGTAGTCTCTTCGTCGGTCCTACTCACTACAGGGCGAAGATTGAGCCGAGCCGCCAGATCCACAAGGGCGAGCTCGGGCGTGATGCACCGCTCAACGTCCTCCCGGCGGTGACGCGCAGTGAGGACATGTGGGAAGGTGCGAAGCGCACCACGGCGTGGGTGGAATGGAGCGAGATCGCCAAGATGTACGGCGAGTCGGATCTTCGCAAGCTCTGGAACATGTTCATGCCGTTCGTCTCTCCTTCTGAGCATTATGTTACGAGTGGCGGATTCAGCTACCTCCCCGTCCGCTACGCCGACACTGGAGGACATGGCAGGGTGTTCTACCGTCCGACGAGCAACTACGGTCTTAGGCTCAAGCACTGGCTCGACGTTCCATTCGACGGAAGCGAGTACGATGCCAAGCGGGCACGGATGCCACAGCACGCCGCGAAGATCACGGAGTTCGAGACGCGGCGGCGTGAAGATCATGAGGAAAGGCTCATCAAGGTCCGTGCACGGCAGCGGATCCCCGACGTCCTGCACGATGACCCAGTGCTCGCCCTCGAGCACCTCTGCGTTCCGGTGTCCTTCGCCAAAAGCATCCTGTACTGCAAGCAGTTCGGCTACATCCCGGACTTCAGCAAGGACATGGAGGCTCAAGCCGGGTACTGGGCAGAGCCTGCCAGCTAGACAACATCAGACCGCCCCCGACCGGCCAAGCGATCCTTCAAGGATCATGCGGGCCGCTTCTTACGGGAGGCGGTCTTGCATTTGTGTCTTAAAAAAGCAAGCACCCCACAGCAAGTAGTGCCATGGGGCGCAGACGAGACTTCGAAGAAAAGAGCCTAATATCGGCGAGACAGAAGGACGTTGATCAGTCTAATGCGCTGTCGGATGATGCTGACGCCTCCAAGTGCGCTCACACACTCACTACTTTCGTGAACGGCCCGAGCAACACGCTCAATCTTCTCCGTCTGGGATTGTTTGGACAGCTCAGAAACGCGCCTGCTCACTCGTTCTGCCTGGGCAAGAACTTGTTTGAGTGTCCGTTTGGTTTTGATGAGCTTTTCACGTGGTAGCCACTGCAGGGTTGTCACGTCCAAATCAATTTCGGGAATAGCCATTCAGACTCCATGGTGTGCGACACGGTAGTTTGTGTTATGGATTTTGGCAAGAGTCTACGACGAATCTCATCTTTTTCATGCACGCCTTGTTGTTTCCTTTCATGCATCGTAAAATGTGGCTACATGGTCTCCCTCTCGCAACTCGTCAATCAATTTTTGGACTACATCGAGATTGAAAAAGGCCGCTCGCTCAAGACCCGAGCGAATTATCATTTTTATCTGCATCGTTTTGTCGATTGGGGCAAGCTCAAAAGCTTGCGTGAGATCACTCCAGAGAAAGTCCGCACATTTCGTCTGTGGCTCAATCGTAAAGTCGTTGGGCAACAAGGGGAGACGATGCGAAGCAACACACAAAATTATCATTTGATTGCCCTGCGTGCTTTTTTGAAATATCTCGCAAAGCGTGACATAGATTGCATGGCCGCGGAAAAAATTGAGCTTGCGAAACAACCATCGCGGCAGGTGGAATTTTTGGAAAACGATGAGCTCACACGCATTTTGCAGGCAGTGCGAAAGACAAGTGGGATGATCGGACTGCGTGATGAGGCCATTGTTGCGACGCTCTTCTCGACAGGACTTCGCGTTTCCGAACTCACCAATCTAAAAATTGATTCTGTAAATTTGAAACGCGACGAGTTTACGGTGCGCGGCAAGGGCGGCAAAACGCGTGTGGTGTTTTTGTCGGACGAGGCACGCGCGGCGCTCAAACAGTATTTGGAAAAACGTGTTGACGCGTCGCCCTTTTTGTTTGTGAGCCACGATCGAGCAAAACGTGGTCGTAAGAGTTCGGCTTCGCTCACACCGCGTTCGGTCCAGCGACTCATTGAACGCTACGCGGTTGCGGCTGGTGTGACCAAACAGATTTCTCCGCACACGTTGCGTCACAGTTTTGCAACAGATCTTTTGCGCAATGGCGCCGACATTCGCGCTGTGCAAACCATGCTCGGCCACGCCTCGATCACGACGACGCAAGTCTACACACACGTCACGGACAAACAGTTGCGTGAAGTTCATAAAAAGTTTCACGGAAAAGTATGAAACTTTTGCGCTGGAGCGATCCTATTGGCAGATATTATTTTTTTCGCGGTTTGCTTGGCCGCGTGTATTTGCCTATCTTGGTTATTTACATGCTCGATCGTGGGCTCACCGTAGGGCAGGTCGCTTTGATTTCCACATTGGCTTTTGCCGCCTCATTTATTTTTGAAGTTCCAAGTGGCGCTATTGCTGACCATATTGGACACCGACGAACGCTTATTATTTCTTTGCTCGGCCAAGCTCTAGCGGCCCTGTGCTATCTCGGCGGCACGTTCCCTTGGATGCTTGTAGCAGGTGTTGGGTACATGGCCGCTGGTTCCCTTTTGACCGGAACAGGCGAGGCGCTTTTTTTTGAATATCTCAAATCGCAAAAAAGGGAAGCAGATCACTTGCGTCTTTCCGGCGAAGGAAAATCCTTCTCACGCATCTTCAACATCCTCTCTGTAACGGCCGGTGGTTTTAGCTATACGATTCACCCCTTTCTGCCTTTTATCATCTGCTCTGCTCAATTTATTTTGGCTGCAGGTGTTATCTCCACGTTTCCTAACATCAAGCAGAGAGCCTCCGTAGAAAAAACGGAAGGAATGATGGCACTCTTGCAACATTTCCCCAACGCCATAAAAACGATTTGGCGCGAGCCACGTTTATTCTGGATGGTGCTTGTTAACGCGTTCATCCTTGGCTCAACTTTCGGCTCTGCAGATTTTCAACAAATTATTTTTCAAAATCTTGGCGCGACAGCGACTTTTATCGGCATCGTTTATGCCTTAAAACGTATTCTTAGCTTATTGCTGTCTTCTCGCGTGCATCTTCTTGCAAAACACATGCGACCTGCACAACTCATGACCCTGCTTAGCGTGCTGTGTCTTTTACACTACATGTTGATTCCTATTGCTTTGACAGCGGTGACGCTTACTATCGTTGTTCTCATCGCAAGTACTGTCTTCGCGATTTTGGAAGTGGCTTATAACGACTATATGAATCAACTGATCAACAGCCACTCTCGAGCCACAACGCTCTCGGTGAGTAATTTTACAAGAACGTTTGTATCGATTCTTGTTGTCGCGAGCTTTGGCTTTTTATCTCACATGGTTTCCGTTACCAACATCTACCCTATTATTGGCGTCATCCAAGCCGTTATTTTAATTATTCCGCTTGTGATGCTCGCTCGAGCTTATAGGTTTGCCCATTAACGTCTATCTTTTCTGGTGCCCCGGGAGGGACTTGACCTCGGCTCTCGGGTCGCCAGCCGCTTCCCTCGGCCTGGTCACCGGCTCGCCATGCCGACTGCTGTCTGCATATGGCTCCGCCGTTCAAGCCCCTCACGCAAGCCAAACTGTTGGCTTGCTCCGTGGGACAGAAAAAACAGTGCCAACAGAACGATCTGTTTTTTCTGGTGCCCCGGGAGGGACTTGAACCCCCAACCTAATGGTTAGAACCCACTTGCTCTATCCAGTTGAGCTACCGGGGCACAAGAAAAAACAGATCGACGCCGCAGTATAGCGGCTTTTTTGATTTTAATCAAGCCTTATTGCTGGAGCGAATCAACAATCACAGGAATAACCATCGAGCTGTCCCCGCCAGAAAATTGTTCACCAACAGAAAGAAGATAATTTCCATTGTCCGTATTGCAAAGCGTACCGGAGTACGTTGTAGCGGAGACCTTTGTCGGAATAATGGAGCAGACAGGCTCACCTTTTGAAGTAAGTTGGTCGACAGTCACGTCCGTAGCTTCCACGCCTAGTTGAACCGTGAAGGCGGCGCTCTTGAGCGTTTGATAGTTGACGTGATCGGTAATGACTAAATCGACAGGACCAATCGTGTCCGCACAGGTGCCGTTGTAGCAATAGCTTCCCTGAGCCCCCACAAGAACTTGACCAGAATCTTCAATGGTGATTTTTGGCGGAGCATCGTCGTCGTGATTTGATCCAAAGGTAGGGACCTCGTTCGTCGTGTTCGAGGTGGACGGCGTGACTGCGTTGGAAGGAGCTGATGGAGGCACGCATCCCGTTCCTGTAAGCGAGATCGCCGCGAGGACAAACGTAGAAAAAAGAAATTGTTTCATAATAAGTAGATTTTAACACGGAACGAACAAAAAGATCTCTCAAAAATGAGAGGTCTTTTTGTGGGGCGGCTACAGGGATTCGAACCCTGTCTACGAGCTCCACAAGCTCATGTGCTAGCCATTACACCATAGCCGCCACGCGGGACGATGATAGCAAGGGAGCGTAGCTTTTTCAAGATGCTGGACAATTCAGCAAAACAAGGTATCATTTTGATTGCGGCGACCACTCCCGGTCGTTCGTGACCCCCAGCACTCGGAGACAACCAATGTCCTTCGTCCCGATCCCGACCATCACCAACGCGCGTCGCCACACCGAGCTCATCATGGCGCATCTCGTCACCGCCGACATCATCTCCGGAGGCTGAACCGTGGTGCACATCCCTTCGGGGAAGGCNCGTGACAGTCCGTCCGTCTGAAGGCCGGGCCTCCTACTTGAGGTCCACCTCCCACCGACACTCCGACCTACTCGGTCGTGAGCCCCCGTGAGCGTTCTAGCTCCGGGGGTTTTTCGCGTCTTATTCCATCCACACCCATTTGCTTGACAGGTTTTTAGCCAGCAGGTAGTATTCCGCCCGTTGCTGCACATGTGTAGCATTTTGGTTCTAGGGGTGATCGTCCGAAGTCTCAAGTTTTCAAGCCTTTTGAGCATTTGAGTCTTCGGGCGGAAGATTTTCGACCGTGCCGCAGACACAATCCGAGCTTGCTCGCATTGTGATCCCCAAGCCAAGTCCAGCAGTAACCCTGTTGGCAGGAGTCCACGTGAACCCCAAGAAGATCGTCATCCTCACCGCCAAGTCCTGTCACTTCAGCCTCATCCTCGGCCTCCTCGGCCCCGCCGCGGTCACCGACCTCGGCCTCGACCGCAAGCAGGACAGCGTCAAGTTCGTCGCGGCCATCGACGAGACCAAGCTCAGCGCCGAGGGCACCCTCGTGGGCCTGCCGAACGACGTGAAGCTCACCGTGAAGGACCTCGACGAGGACGGCACCGTGAAGTCCAAGCTGAAGAAGGACAAGTACGCCGCGATCGGCACCATCGAGCGCCGCAACGGCATGTACGCCATCACCGGCGACAAGGACCTGGCGGCGAGCCCCGCGTTCCTGCAGGTCATGGACCAGGTCAAGAACAAGCAGGCCCCGGCCTTCGACACCGCCTTCGCCCACACGAGCGGCCCGAAGAACACCTGGATCGGCAAGACCGGCCGCAACGCCCGCCTCGCCCACATCAACTCGACGTCCATCACCAGCTCGCGCTTCAGCCACCTGGGGATCGTCCTCTCGGCCGACAAGAGCGACGACGTGAAGATGGTCGACTGGGCGACGCTCGACAACTGGTTCGAGACGGCGACCGGCGGCAGCAACATCTCCGACTACCAGGAGATCTACAGCGGTGACGGCAACGTGCGCAGCCTGTCGCACGTGAACAACGGCCGCCTCGTCGTCAACACCGGCAACGGCAAGACGGTGCTCGACCTGTCCGCCCTCAACACGGACCCCATGGCGAAGATCGTCAGCAAGGACGTGTCGGACCTCGGCAGCAACCTCGTCGGCCTGTACCCCGGCAGCCAGGGCACGGTCGCCTTCGTCGACGAACTGACCGACGACACCGAGACCAGCGCCGCGATCCGCTTCGTGCCCACCTCCTCGCTGCCCCGCGAGCTGCGTCAGGACTACGCCCAGGCCGCCGCCTAGGCATCTGAACTACAATCCAGCCTCCGCGTCCCGTTCACTCGAACGGGACGCCTTTCTTTTTCATGATAGAATAAGGGCGTTATGCCCCATCAGAAAACTTTTCTTATCTTAGACGGCAACGCCTTGTTGCACCGCGCTTGGCACGCCCTGCCCCAGACCATGACCACGAGCGACGGCACGATCGTCAACGCCGTCTATGGCTTTGCCTCTGTCGTTGAAAAAATGCGTGCCGATGTGAAGCCAGACTACATGGCCGTGGCCTGGGATCTGCCAGGCGAGACATGGCGACACCAAGCGTTCAAAGCGTACAAAGCGACGCGCGTTAAAAAAGAGCAGGAGCTTTACGATCAAATCCCCATGATCCAAAAACTCATGCGGGCCTATGGCATCCCCTCGCTTTCTGCCAAGGGGTTTGAGGCCGACGACGTCATCGGCACGATTGCTAGGCGCAACAAAAAGACCAAGGGGCTGCAGACGCTCATCGTCACCGGTGATCGCGATGTGCTGCAACTTGTTGATGATTCGACGCAGGCATTATTTTTTGTTAAAGGCATGAGCGAAACGAAATTGTATGACGAGGCAGCCGTGCGAGAGCGTTTTGATCTTGAGCCACAGCAGCTCATTGATTTGAAAGCATTCATGGGAGATTCGTCTGATAATCTTCCGGGCGTTGCAGGCATTGGGGAAAAAGGTGCGCACGAACTTGTGAAAGAGTTTGGATCGGTTGAAGAAGTGTTCAAGACGCTCAAGCAGAAACCGGAAGCGATCAAAAGCACTTTGCAAAAAAAACTTGAAGGACAAAAAGACGTTGCCTTGCAGATGAAAAAGCTTGTGACGATTGTGACCGATGTTCCGCTTGCTGGTTTTGCGTTTGATGATGCCGCAACGCGAGAGCCAGATTTTTCTAAGCTCGTGGAGCAATTTCGTACATTGGAGTTTAGGACGTTTATTAAAAAATATGAACAGAAAGCGCAAGGGTCATTGTTTCAGGATGGAGTGAAACAACCGCTCCCTGCTCCTCAACAGGTCAACGGTGTCACGGTTGGCTTCGATTTGAAAGCAGAAATGCATCGACGTGGCGAGCGCATGAAGGGCCCGTTGTTTGATATCCAGATCGCCGCGTATTTGCTCAATTCATCCGGCCGGCAATTTGAACTACCCGCGATTGCGCAGCAGTGGTTGAAAAAATCAACAGGCGATGAGCAAGACCTAGTCGCGCTCTATCACCAGCTTTCTTCCGAGCTCAAAAAGACAGGCCTCACCAAGATCATGCAAGAAATTGAGATGCCTTTGCTGCCGATTTTGTTTGAGATGGAAATGGCCGGGGTGAAACTCGACAGTGATTTTTTAAAAAAGCTTTCAGAAAAAATGCACCATGAGCTGGACAGACTCACAAAACATATTGAGAAACTCGCGGGCCGCGAGTTTAACGTGAACTCGCCGTCGCAGCTTGCGGACATTCTGTTTGTTGACCTGAAACTCTCAACCAAGAGCATCAAGAAAATAAAGACAGGACTCTCGACCGGCATTGACGAGCTTGAAAAGCTGCAGGAGTTGCATCCCATTGTCAAACTCATCATGCAGTATCGTGAGTCAGCGAAACTGGTTAGCACGTATGTGGACGCTCTGCCACAACTTGTGGCAAAGGATGGACGGTTACACACCACGTTCAATCAGACGATTGCGGCAACAGGGCGTTTGTCATCGACCAATCCTAATTTGCAAAATATTCCGGTGCGAACAGAGGCGGGTCGCGAAATCAGAAAGGCGTTTGTGGCTGAACCGGGAAATGTCCTTCTATCAGCGGATTATTCGCAGATTGAGTTGCGTATTGCTTCAGTGATTGCTCATGATGAGCCGTTTATGAAGGCCTTCAAAGAAGGGGCAGACATTCATACACGCACCGCGGCGGAAGTATGGGGCGTGCAAGAAAGTGAAGTCACCAAGGAGCAGCGCTACGCGGCCAAGGCGATTAATTTTGGGATTTTGTATGGAATGGGGGTGCGTTCGCTTGCCAAGTCCACAAACTTGAGCCAGAACGAAGCGCGTGAATTTTTGGACAAGTATTTTGAGATTCATCCAGCTATTCAGGAGTATATTGAACGCACCAAACAACAGGCGCATCAGGATGGGTTTGTGCAGACGTTGTTCGGCCGTCGGCGTTATCTGCCCGAGATTCATAGCGGCGTGCAGATGCTCGTTGCGGGGGCTGAACGGATGGCGGTGAACATGCCGATGCAAGGGACGCAGGCGGACATTATCAAAATGGCAATGATTAAAGTTGCGGAGGCAAAACTCGAGGCCCGGCTTCTTCTTCAAGTTCACGATGAGCTGGTGTTTGAAGTCGCTGAAAAACAGGCACCAAAAATTGGCGAAGAGATCCGCAGGATCATGAGCGCTGTGGTAAAACTCCCCGTGCCCCTTGTCGTTGACGTCGCGATCGGTAAGAATTGGGGGCAGCTATGATTATTTTTGTTTACGGTGAAGACACGTTTCGCGCCAAGGAGAAGGTCGCAGAAATGAAAGCGCGATTTACGGAGAAGTTTGATCCGACAGGGTTAAATTTTTTGTCGTTCAAAACGCGTCCTGAAATGGGAAGCGCGATGAGTGCGATTTCTGCTTCGCCGTTTATGGGAGAGCGCCGCATGGTGATTTTTTACGAGCTTTTGTCCGGACTCAAAAAGGCGGAAACAGAAGATTGGATTGCGGCTTTGTCAAAAACTCCCGAAACCACGATTGTGATTTGTGTTGAGAGCGACAAGCCGCCCAAAATTTCTGGCACGGAAGTGCATGAGTATGCCATGCCGCTTCTTACAGACGCGGAACTGCCAAAATGGATTCGTGAACGAGCGACACAGCTTGGGATGACTTTTGATCCAGCAATCGCTCAAGAACTTGCTCTACGTGTTGGTCCAGACCTGTGGCGCATGGAAAATGAGCTCACGAAATTGCGCTCGCTGTCCGTGCCTCTTTCACTTGATTCTATCCGTTCCTTCGTTCCCGCATCCTTTGACGATCAGCTTTTTAATCTGTTAGATACATTGAGTCGTCGCGACAAAGCAAGCAGTATGCGATTGCTGAGTGAACAGCGTCAAAGCGGCATGACGGACGCGCATCTTTTGAATATGCTCATTCGACAAGTGCGTATTTTGCTTGCGGCGCGAGCTTTAATTGATGAAAATCCTCGCGCAGACAAACAAGATCTTGCGGCCCTTCTTGAGCTCAATCCTTTTGTTGCACAAAAGTCGATGCAACAAGCGAGGATATTTACGCTTGAAATGCTCAAAAAAACGCATGCCATGCTTTTTGCGTTTGAACAGAAACTCAAACGTGGAAAAATGGATTTTGATTTGGCGGTTGATTTGACCGTGGGAGCCTTTGTCGCCTAGTTTTTTATGAAAAAAGTCTTTTGTATCCTGCTGTGGATCGCCTCTGCATTTTATTTCTTTGAAGCCGTGATTCATACTTTTGGTTTGCCTATCCTTGAACACGATAAAATTTTCTTGCCAACGCATGATCGTTATATTGCCATCATGGCACTCACCTATGCCGCGCTGTTCCTTCTTATTTCCACGAATCCTAAACGTCATCAAGAGCTGTTCGTGCTTACCATGATCGGCGTGCTTGTGAGTATGATGAATGCGATGGTCGTCGCCTACCACCATTGGTATACGATCCTGTTCAACACAACGGGGCTTGATCAGAATCTTTCTGTTATCGGTGCCGGAGTTCTTATTTGGTACACACTGACATGGCTGTTCTGGTGGCGTATCCGCGCTTGACGGTTTTTTTCCTCTCCGGTACCCTTCCCGCATTCCTATTTGATTCGAACATTTGGATATTCGTAACAATTCGTAATTCGTTACCCATTTGTATGCCTATTCTCAAAAATGCCAAAAAAGCCCTTCGTCAAAGCGTGAAGCATGCCAAGCGCAATAAGCTGCGTACAGACGAGATCGATTCCTTGCGTCGTCACTTTAAAGTTGCTCTCAAAGGCAGTGAGATTGATAAGGCCAAACAACTTGCCTCACAGATCGTGCAAAAGATTGACAAGGCCGTTGGAAAAAAATTGGTAAAACTCAACACAGCCGCTCGCGTCAAATCCCGCATGGCCAAAGCTCTGGGTGTCGTCAAGAAGTAACTGAAGGAACCTTAAAAACGAATCACCGCGCTACGAGTTCGT
>JGI1358J11329_10001623_pt1 | contig 18323 bp, 13 predicted proteins | sample Subgroupgradi54m_FD_11329 | JGI IMG/M metagenome (IMG submission 11329)
AGTTCGTCTTTGAGATGCCCGAAGAATGATTCGATCGGGGCGTTGTCGATGCAATTACCCTTTCTCGACATCGACTGGATCAGGTTAAGCTGCTTGACCTTCTGGATGTAAAGGGGGCTGGTGTAGTGAAAGCCTTGGTCTGAATGAACTAGGCAGTCAGAATTCTTGGTTAAACCAGCTAATTGATCTGCTGTCTTTAGGATAAATTCCAGCTCCAGATTCGTTGATACTTCCCAAGCCACGGCTTCTTTAGTCGCGATGTCTTTAACCGCGGATAGGTAAGCTCTTTTGCCAAGACCGTAATACAGATATGTAATATCGGTGCAGAAGACTTTGCCTGGCTTTGTTTGTACAAACGCCCGGTTGAGTATATTATCGCATGTTCTATGTTCCTGTGTCTTTTTCATGATCATTTTGTAGGGGTTCTTTCTTCTAACTTGGGCAATCAACCCGTGGTCTTTCATAATCCGTCTGATCTTCTTGTGGTTCATAATTACCTTGAAATCAGCTTTTAAATGCATCTGGATGCGTCTCCAGCCGAGTTTTCTTCGCCCCTTCTCAAAGATCTGTCTAATTAGCAGATAGTCAGCTTGATCTTTGTCTTTGTCCCGATGCAACCATTTGTAGTAGCCGGACTTTGAGACTGAGGCAATCTGGCATAACTTGGTAATTTGCTTCTGCGAAAGTTTTCGAATGATCTCGTATTTCTGATTTGGTTTTAACTGCTTCTGTTTGTTTTTAGTTTCTTTAAAAAATTATTCTCCGCCTCCAGATACCCAATTTTGGTTTTAAGATATTCAACATTATCTGGTTCGTGGATCTTGGGCTTACGTCCACCGTTTTTGCCTCTATGGTCTTTAAGCCCTTGATTACCTCTTGTCTTGTAGATATTTCTCCAGCGCCCCAAGCACCATTTAGGCTGCATCCGGCCAATTAAGCTTAGGTTAAATCCGGCTTTCCTGAAAATCATGTTTGGGCTTAAACCCTCTTGGTAGTATTCTTGAACAGCTCTAACTTTAAATTCCTTGGCGTAGGTGATTGCTTTACTAGTACAATGTTTAATATTCTTGTTCTTAAGCAGTATTTGAATTTGCTCGTCTGTGAAGTTATGTTTACTCATGTCTTTGTTTCTCCTTTGGTTTAATTATGGCACAAACTAAAAAGTAGACTCGTTTCAAGTCTACTTTTCGGGGCTCAGATCACCTTGGGGACTTTATTTTAGATTATTCACGCGGGACCGGCCATCCCAGGACCTGTTCGTAAAACTCCCGGACTTTAGCAAAATCCCTCGGATACAACTTCAACCGAAATTCTTTGACTTTGGTCAGATTGGAAAGATCTTCCATAAAATAATTTTTTACTTCTGGCTAATTAAAAGAATATTACCGTCTGGGTCTGCAATCTCTCCCGCGAACCCGCCCCAAGGCCTTGATACTGGTTTAGTAATTACCTTGCCCCCACTCTGCTCTACTGTTTGAAAAAATAAATTGATATCAGGAACAGAAAACTCACTATTTTTATAAGTCCCTATATTATTTTTTACCCAATTCCGAAATCTATGCTCCGAGTCTCCTTCTAGTTCAATATGTATTCCATCAACAGTCCGCGCACTGACATAATGCGCACTCTCATCGTTTTGAATGGTTATGCCAAAAACCGCAGTATAAAACTGTTTCGTTCTTTCCATATTTGAGGTTCCGATGATGATAGCTTCTAGTTTAGGGAAGTTGTCCTTGTCTTTCATATCCAAATCATAGCAAAAAACGGTTGATTTGGCGACTGTACACATTACCTGGCCGATCGGCTAAGTGATGTGTACTAAAAAATTAATCAAAAAAGACAAAAGTGACCGTACGGTCACTTTTGTCTACAGACTATTTAATGTCTTGGTTTGAAGTCTCGTCTTGGTCCGCGGTCATGTGGGCGGTCGTCGATTGTACCGCCTTCGGGTCTGGGTATTAAAACCTTGTGGGAGAGATTAATCCGGCCCATGTGGTCGATTTCCACGACTTTCACGTCCAGTTCATCGCCAATGTTGACCACGTCTTCCACTTTGCCCACCCGAGTCCAGGCCAGTTCGGAAATATGGCACAGACCATCATGACCAGGAGTCAATTCCACAAACGCGCCGAAGTCCATGATGCGATTAACCTTGCCTTTAAACACTTCACCGAGTTTAATTTCACGGGTCAGATTATGAATAATGTCCAAAGCTTTTTTCGATGCCTCGGCATTGTTGGACGTCACCATGACCAGCCCTGAATCTTCAATATCGATTTTTACGCCAGTATCAGCAATGATCTTGTTGATGATCTTACCACCTGAGCCAATGACATCGCGGATTTTTTCCGGGTTGATTTGCAGAGTGGTGATGCGCGGCGCCAGTGGCGACATTTCGGCTCGCGGTTTATCAATCGTTTTTTTCATGACACCCAAGATATGCATCCGGCCATCTTTGGCCTGGGTCAATGCCTGTGCCAAAATTTCCACAGTCAGGCCTTTGGTCTTGTTATCCATCTGCAGAGCCGTAATGCCCCTTTCACTCCCTGTGACTTTGAAGTCCATATCACCATTGGCATCTTCAATGCCTTGAATGTCTGTGAGGACTTTAAACTTACCAGAAGCGGGATCCATGATGAGTCCCATGGCCACGCCGCCAATCATATCTGTGATTGGCACACCCGCATCCATCAAAGCCAAAGTGGAGCCACAAGTTGAACCCATAGAAGTCGAACCATTCGAGCCCAAAGCTTCGGAAACCAGACGCAAAGTATACGGAAAAGCTTCTTTGGGCGGCATGACCACTTCCACCGCGCGTTCAGCCAAAGCGCCATGCCCAATTTCTCGCCGGCCCGGGCCGCGCATGGGAGCAACCTCCCCTACTGAGTAACCGGGAAAATTATAGTGGTGAATGTATCGCTTAATTGTACCTTCAACACCAAAGTCTTCCATGCCGTCGAGTATTTGCGCATCACCTACGGAGCCAAGAGTCACTGTGGTCAGAATTTGCGTTTCGCCGCGGTTAAACAAAGCTGAACCGTGAGTGCGGGGCAAGACGCCCACCGAACAAGACACGGGCCGCGTGACATTGAGCGCGCGCATATCCACACGCTGGTCTTTTTCTAGAATATTTTTGCGGATAACTTTCTTAATCAGTTTTTCAAATGCCATCTTGGCGTGTTTGGCCGCATTGAGTTCCGCGTTATCTTTGTACTTCAGAACCATGGCGACCACGACTTCTTCTTGCACCGCATTGACTTGCTTTTCGCGGGTCTCCTTATCAAATGTCCCAAACAAAGCTTTTTCCAATTTATCCATACTCTTCTCAACTTCGGCATAAACTTCTTTGTCCGGCAAAATATACACCACTTCAGTTTTGGGTACTACTATCTGTTTGATCAAATCTTTCTGTACTGCTATCAGCTGAACCAAATAATCCTTGGCAAACTTAATTGCCGCGACCATGTCTGCTTCAGTAATCTGCTTGGCCCCAGCTTCCACCATCATAATGTGTTCGTCCGTACCAGAAACCATCAAATCCAAATCGCCGTTTTTGCGTTCTTCATAATTCGGATTGGCAATAAATTTACCGTCAACGCGACCAACTCGAATCGCGGCAATCGGCCCGTCAAATGGAATGTCCGAAGCAGTCAGCGCCACTGACGCGGCATTGATGGCGACGATATCTGGATCATTGATCTCATCCACAGATAAAATTGTAGTCACAACTTGCACGTCATTGCGCATGCCCTCTGGAAACAACGGTCGCAAAGAGCGATCAATCAAGCGGCCAGACAAAACCGCTTCGTCTGTGGCCCGGCCTTCTCTTTTTATAAATCGGGAACCCTTGATCTTACCCGCGGCATAAAGCCGTTCCTCGTAATCCACCAAGAGCGGGAAATAATCCATGCCCTCGCGCACGGTCTTACTCATCACCGCGGTGGCTAAAACTACGGTGTCGCCCAATTTGCCCAGCACTGAACCATTGGCCTGCATGGCCAAAACGCCGGTTTCAAGAGAGAATTTCTTGCCGGCCAAATCCGTTTCGATTTTACCTGTTTTCATTTATAACCTTTTGTGTCCGCGATTGTGCCTTTGAGCACAGAAGTTGTACTAGCCTGCAACCACCCCGGACTTGATCCGGGGCCCACTTCAACTATTAAAACCAATTGGTCTTAATTTTTGTAGTGGATCCCAGCTTTCGCTGGGATGGTTCCCAACTAATACAGCCTCTTTGCCAGCAGCACTCAGCGGAATTAATTATTTATTCAATTTTAACTTATCCGTCAGCTTATCCCAGCGCTTTTCGTCTTCGGCTTTGAGATATCTTAAAAGTCTTCGGCGGTTGCCAACCATTTTCAGGAGGCCTCGGCGAGAGTGGTTGTCCTTTTTGTGCTCGTTTAAGTGCTCGGAAACTTTTTCGATTTCCCGAGTCAAAATCGCCACTTGCACTTCTGGACTTCCAGTATCATCCTTGTGCACCTGAAACTTCTTGATAATATTCTCTTTTTCCTTAGGAGTTAGCATTGATTACCTTTCTGTCACGAGCAAGCCAGGAACTGCTTGACGTCTAGTTAATAACGCCTAAATTCTAACATAGTTTTTCGGCTTTGACAAGAATCGGTCACAGGAATCTCTGATTCCTGGCTTTTTTTATCCCCACACCAAAATTTTGGTGTGGGGATTTATTTACATTTTCTTTGCTATACTATAGTCGCACAATAATTCCATCCCAGACTCGATCTGGGGTGGTTATAAACAATAAATGCCCGAAATAAGAACCAAGCTCCAAAAATATTCCCTCCAATTCCTCGAATACCTTGAGGTTGAGCGGAATCGATCCAAATTGACCCTGCGGAATTATGACCACTATCTCAAACGGTTTGTGGATTTCTGCGCCAAACACGGTGTTGCCAACCCGACTGATGTTGATTTAGACTTGGTCCGTGGTTATCGCCTATTCCTCAACCGTCTTGGTGCCCGGGACAAGGAACTGAAAATCATTACGCAAAATTATCACTTAATCGCGCTCCGCAGTTTCCTCAAATACTTATCCAAGCGTGATGTGAAATCTTTGGCCGCGGAAAAAATTGAACTGCCCAAAACCCCGGCTCGCACCGTGGAATTTCTGGACATCGAAGATGTGAAGCGGTTGATTCAGTCCACGGAGCAGGAAAAAAATAAACTGACTCGCTTGCGGGATGAAGCTGTTCTGGAAACTCTTTTTTCCACCGGACTTCGGATTTCGGAACTGACCAGCCTCAAACGCGATGGCATCAACTTCAAACGGGGTGAGTTTGCTGTACGCGGCAAAGGCGACAAGATGCGGCTGGTATTTCTGTCTGCTCGGGCGATCCAACATTTAAAAAAATACCTGGACGAGCGCGAGGATAATTCCAAGGCCTTATTTATCCGCCACGATGCCAAAGAATCCGTAGACAAGCAAATCGAATCCATGTCTGAAAAAATAACGGGACTGACTCCCCGCTCCATCCAGAGGATAATCAAAAAATACGCCAAGCTCGCTGGCATAATGAAAAAAATCACCCCGCATACGCTCCGTCATAGCTTTGCCACGGATTTGCTGCAAAACGGGGCGGATATCCGCTCGGTCCAGGAATTGCTGGGCCACGCCTCAATTTCCACCACCCAAATCTATACGCATTTAACCAATAAACGATTACGCGACGTACACAACAGTTTTCACAACAAGAACAATAAATGATATACTAAAGTTACGGTATCATCTTCTAGCTCCTTCCCACTCCGACTCCCACGGAGGGTCATATGAGAAGAGTTTTGATCGCCCAAACTGGCAAGTTTCCCGAGTCTGGGGAAGATTCTCTGCTGGATATTCTGGAAACCTTTGACCCAAACGGACGATACAATGTGGTGTTGATCGAACCGTGCGCCACCGCATATTCACGGATCAAGAGTGTCCAACCCCACCTCGTGGTGTTATGTACACGGATTGAAGACACTGAAGCCTTTGACCTACTCACCATGCTTAAGCTTGATCCGGAAACCGCAGCCATACCGGTGCTCACTTACACCACCGAAGAGGAAGCGGAAGACTCTGACGAGACTGAAGATGGAGGCACCCAAACCAGCCCAAAATCGCAGTTCCTCATGGACTCCCCGCCCGAGGCAATCAAGTTCAACTAAAGCGACTGACAATGTGTCACTCGCTTCTTTTTTTTCCGACCGCAGCGTCGGAGTTACAATCTCTCTATGTCTTTTCGTAAGTCAGCAATGGCTTCAAATTCTTGCAAAGTCAAATCTGTGTGGGTTTTCGCCACGCTGTCTTTGAGCGCCAGTCCCCGATCCACATTTTGGTCGGCAATCATCCCCGCCCCAACTTTGAGATATAGCTGAAACAAGGGACTTTTTTCAAAGGCATTGACCGTATAGTACGGTATGAGATTATTGACTTGGGCGAGGAAAAGAATTTTTGATTTAATCAGTTGGGCTTGGTTATAGAGCGGCGCTTGGCGCAAGTGAGCCAACTCAATCTTTTTCAAATCATCCACAGCCTTGATGTCGTTGAGCGACGCCAGTGCCACTGGTCGCGGACTCGAGTGCACAACCTCTTGGTGCGCGGGTAGTTCTAATTCATCCACCTCGCGTTTGATTTCTTGGGGTGTCATTTTAATAACTGGTGTAAAATCCACTCGCCCTTTTTCCATTTGTTTACGTAATACTTCCAAGTCCTGACCGTGAGGTACTGGTGGCCTCGGAACAGTCGGCAGATTTTTGGGCACCGCCGGAGGAGTGCTTGGCCTCGGTTTAGTATTTAATTTAAACGACGAGCTGTTGCTTGTCTGCAAACCGCCTTGATTGACTAGGTGAAGCAATTCCTCTGGGATCAATTTGTGCTGTTCTCCTTCAACGGTCTGATCGGGTATTTTTGCTTGGCCAGGAAAACTAAAGTTATATTTCACTTCAGCATATCTCAACCAATCATCCAGTTTAATTATTCTAAAAAGTAAATCGCGATCCGGCTTGGCTATTTTGCGGACATTGACGGATTGGTTAACATAACTTAATTGGTCAAGACTGCTCCGTATCGCCTGATTTTTACCAAGTGGAGTAAAAGCCCGATAATCTTTCAACCAGTTAAGTATTGTTGGATGTAAAGAACTTTCGAAACCAGGCACAACTAAATCCTCATTGCCGATTTTTTGTAAATTTGATTCTAACCCTCTAGTCAGACTTTGTCTGAGTTCAGAAATAATTTCTGGGGAATCCCAGTAAGGCCGAAGCAAATACTCCATCCAGAATTGTATATCAACAAAATCCAATTTGAATACGTCAATAATCTGTTCTCTAAAAAATCGTTCCTTTTCTTCATCTTTCACGTCTCTCAAACTGAACAATCTCAGAGCAGAAAGCAATTTTAAATAGCGGTCAAACAACTCACGAGGCATCTGCTCTCCGATCTTGTCTAATTTATCAGCAAGAACAATGACATAGTCTTGGGCGTAATCAGCTGTGCCCGCAGCGCTGATGCTAACCACCATGTCCTCAATATCTTGATACCGCTTAGGATCAAGGAGCAATTGGGGGTCTATTTGTTTAAAATTTTCTTCCGTAATCTGCATAAGTCTGATTATTTTGCACCTTTAATATCTGCGTATTCTAGTTTCATATCATTCCCAGTTTCAATCTTAAATTGTGCTTTAATCGTTCTGAACTGATCCTCATCCAAATCTGCCTTTGACATTATGGCCGCGGCCAAGTCTTTATTCAACCTGAGAGCTTCTGCTAAGATATTATATTTAACATTTTTAGCGTCGATTTGGCCAGTTTTCTCATCCTTATATAAACCAACCGCCTTCGTTACGCGAGCCTGTAATCTGCGACTTTTCTTAAATGCGTTGACATTAGCGCCATCATATTCTTGGAAGATTCTGCGACCGTAAGAAGTAAATTCCTTAAATTGTCCATCTTCATTCTGCACCAAAAATGCTGCTGGTTCCAAAGCCGCGCCCCATTTTTCCGCATCCCCACGAGCAATTCTCTTTTGAGCAGACTGCTGTTTTCTGGCTCCAGTTAACTCATACTTCAAATTATTCTGTGAATCTCTAGTACTGCCCTTGGTGGCCTTAACTACTTTCTGGAAGTCAGCAAAATTTTTAATTTCTTGGCCCTTAAACTTCACTGATTTTACTACCTCGATATCTTCTATTGCACCAGTCTTGTCATTTCTCATTTTCATCACTTCAACATCACCTTTTTCAAATATCTTAGTTTCTAATAATTCCTTAAGCATCGCATCTGTGCCTTTTAATTGCTCCAATTTACCATATCCAGAAAAATTATTAGCCGTGCGGAATTTATTGTCAAATTCGTAAACCGCATTGCCTATTCCCCGAAGCTTGTTTTCTCCTTCGGCAACTTCATCTCTATGAGCCAAAACTGAGCCTATTTGTTCTTCGCTCAGGCCTTCATGTGCCAATCTTTCCGTAATCGTATCTAAGTCATCAACGGCATCGTATTCAGCTTTAATTTCTATTTTTGCTTTAGCTGTCCCAGCAGCATGAGCTGATTCTTTGTCCATACCTTGCGCCATATATCCTGCGGAAAGTTGCTCAGCACGTTTCTTGCGTTCATTTAATGCTGTGATAATAGCCCGACCGTCTTCATGGCGACCGAGCAAAAGCACAGTATCCAAAGCTTCCAGGTCTTCGGGGTGTCTTGCTCCATTATAAGCCTCAACTTTTTCTTCCTCAGATAGATTGGCCTCTTGCCACAACTTAGTTTTATGGTTAATCAATTCGCGCTGGCCAATCCGGCCATAATAAGACCTCTGTCCCAATTTCCTTGGAATGCCCTTTTTCCATTCCCATTCAGTGGGCATGACTCGATTGAGTGTATCATGAACGTCTCCCACTGCCGGTTTATAAGCCTCTTCTTCTTTTTCTTTGGAGCGAGCCTCCCACGCCTCTTTTGCAACTCGTAAATTCACAAATCCTGCAGCGCGCCAAAAGGCAGCTTTGCCTGATTTTCCTGCTCCGACTGCAGCATTCATATTTCTGCTTGCCCATTTGGAATAACTTCTGCCAGCTAGGCCAAGTGCTCCGCCTCCAACAAATTTTGCTCCTCCAAACACGCCTTTCTTCGCCCAATCCATAACTTGCTTGCTCCCCACCATCCCGGCCTGCTCAGCGACCAAGACTCCGGCCATCATAAACCCAGCCACAATGAAATATCGAAACGCGCTGCTCTCTGGAGCGCCAATATTTCCAAGACCACCCTTAGTAGTTAAAACGCTTAATTTCACAAAGAATAATGCGACCGGCGCCCAGACCAAATATTTAATAAAATGTTTCCACCAGTCTTCCGCGTAGTTTTTGGTGTGAGGTAAGATATTCAAAACATAAGCCATGGGTGAAATAACCACTAACACATATATACCAACCAACCGGATTACAAACATGCCACTTAACGCCACAAACGCAAACAGCGAGACTAAGGCGAACACTAGCTGGCCAATCGAATCTCCGAGTCCGGCCAACACCCCATTAGGCAGACCCTGTTTAAGCGAACCGACAAAGCCAATGTTAGATATAAAAATCTCATGGATACCGGTATAATCAATCGCAAACATTCGCACAATTATGCTCGTAAAGTTCATAAGCACTAAGGCAATTTCCTTGCTGAAATTCACGAGCAAAGCCATGAGGATCAATTTCTTTAACAGCGGCCCGTACTCGTTGTATCCCTCAATTCTCAAAATCGTCCCGAGTGAAATTGCGATTAACACCAAAATAAACAGCATATTAGCAATGTCCCGCACCACAGTCCAACCGACATCTACGACCGGCGGAAAACTTTGGACTTTCGTAATTTCAGCAACCGCATAAGTGAAAATTCCGCCAACTATTGCAGTGAGCCAACTCACTACGTTCGTGATTACTCCAATAATTACTTCCAGCACTTCGGCAATAATTTTGCTTGGGGTACTGGCTTCATTACTGGCCGCTTGATCTCGAGCTGTTTGAGCAAGTAATGCGTTGGAAGAAATTCCCCTGCCCGCTCGGATTGTGGCTTGAATTTGCTCAGCCCCCGGTGGTTGACTGAATATAGTATAAATGTTTATGAATACATTATTACTATCAACAGGACCAAAATTTCCAGGAACAATATAACATCCTGAACTAAAATACCCATAATTCCAAACTGCTTTATAAGTTGGAATTTTTGCGCCCGCGGACCCTGTAGAGCCGCTGTCAAGGAACACATACGAAACATCACCGCTGTATCTCTTACATGCGGCCGGATTGAACTGAGCCGCCAGGTCTGCTGCCGGTGTCAGGACAACATTGCCATTTGATTGCGGAGGCAAAGGCCCAAGTTCCCATTGCCCACCGTTACCAGCGGGAGGTAAATCTTCACAAATTGCCTGTGAAGATTGTGGGTTACCTATAGGTGGATTGGCTACCATTGCCACACATCGAGGATAACCCGGTGGTGGTGTCCAAACCCCACGGGTCTGTACGCCACCAGGTCCAGAATATATATACCCCTCACAAAGGGGCTGTGTATTAAGAGGAGCACCTATGGCGTTATTAGTCGGATTGCAAGTCCCGGTCGCGGCCGAGGCCAAATTCGCAAACCCAAAATTGCTGGCAAACACGGTTGCAAGTGTTAGGGCTATTATTATGCTCGTTTTATTCTTTAGTAGCATGGCTTTCACGTATCAAAATCACATATGTCTTTGCGAGCGACTGCTTTAATACTGAGGATTAGATATTGGCAGTCGCAAAGCAATCTCTTCGTTCACTTTATTGGTGAGGATATAGACTCCGCATTCTTTTTCTTCTATCATCATGATTAGAGTTAAGAGATTGCTTCGTCGCGGCCGATACGTAAAGCTTCAGAAACAATTGCCGCTCCTCGCAAAGACACATTGCATGTTACCTGTTACGTGTCTAAACTAATATCCCGAAGATTACGGGTCAAATTGGTGCTCTGTATCGATCCGGACAAATACCATCGGATCCACAGCCAGATGGACTCCAAGCCGGACCAGCTCCATCAGGCGCATTTCCATCTAAAACGTCATAAATATAACCATCCGGAAAAGCGATGATATCGACCGAATAACCCTGACAATTAGTTCCGCCGGGCTTTGATAACAATCCCGCTCCTGCCCCTATCAACTGTGCGGCGAGTTTCACTATAGCAAACCTGTTGCATTCAAAAACTTCAGTTGGTTGTATTGCCGGATCTTTATTCCATGTCATTCCTTGAGCAGTCAATTGAGCTTTGGCCGCAGTAACCTCAGCGGTATGATTGCCGTGCTTAGTTGCCGCATCAGCTGGCGGCGGGACCCCTTCATCTACATTCCCTTCTGGAATGCCAACGCCCGGATCAACAATAGTTGCCGTAGCGCTAGTATCCGGATCATCGCACTTTTTAATCTTGGCCTTGAACTCAGTGATATACTTGATAATATTTTCAGTCCGCTTGTATAATTTATAGAATCCGCCCTCGCCCGTGCCCCAGCCTTTTTGCAGATCCACATCCGCATCGCCATACAGAGATTTATTGATCAAGTCTAAATACACGCTATAGCGGTGAATAATCACAATATTCGAGTTAGGCACTTGATCAAAATTCCAACCCTGAGCCGTCTTATCCTTGAGTACTTGAATCAATGAATCAACTTTAGCCAAAGCTTGGGACCCATGCTCACCCCAAAGCTGGGCATTGGCCTCGTCCTTAAAATTAACGGCGGCAGTAACCGCCCCAGGAACATAGAAAGGACCAAACTTGACCACGCTGCTAGATTTTTCCTCACCTTGGTGATCTGTCTGGTATTTTAACCATGATTGTAATTCCTCAATCGCGTCATCCGTGGATTTGCAAACTGCGGACAGAAAAGGCGAATCCTTAATCTCTTGGGGTGTCAGAGTCTTTGACCCTTTACAATCAATTGGGGTCTTGCTTCGGCCATTGGCATCAAAATTGTCGCCGTGATAACAAAGGTCAGCCACGCCATCCGGCGGGACCGAAGTGTCTTCGCCGTCGGGAATACCATCGCCATCTATATCAATGGTATGTATGACCGTAGTGCCTTTGCCTGGGTCATAGCCATTGGCTGTGCCGGCTTCGTTAAACGTTCCGGAAGAATCGTTCAAATTCAACTTATCAAATATAAATCCGCCGAGGAACGACCCGATTTGCGCCCAAATATTTGTAGCGTCATAGTTATTCTTAAAGATAGCACCCAAGGCCTGTTCCATATGACTTTGTACGAAACCAGTTGGGTTGGTGATAAAACTCCGGGCATAATCAAGTGCAGACTCATTCCACTTGCCGCCGCTTTTGGCGCAACTAACCGGGTCGGGAAAAGTGGCGGCATGAGCTACGCTGAGCAATCCAAATTTCTGCAGCAGACTAGGGATAAAACCAGTCCCGGGATCCGGCGGCAGTTGCTCTGGCGGCAACTCTGTACCGGGCAATGCATCTTGCATGTACTCTCCGTCATCATTAAAATACCCACTACCCTCTATTATTGAATTTGGGCCATAGCTTTTAGGTGGAGTGCAAGTCCCGCCAATTATGCGGCCGGCCTTGAGTCCCTGGCCCAGCATAATTTCCAGTTGCGACGCGCTGGTCGCTGCGGCTTGGAACGCTCCATACTGCCCTCGTAAATTACTTTCCGTGTAACTCGGCGGGTTAGCAAAGTAGGCCTGGGCGCGTTGAAAATAAGCAATGTCTAATGTCCCGGGCCTGGGAGCATAAATATTGCTTGGCGGTATCCCCCCTTGGTCAGTATAAGCTTTGGCTAGAGCAATTCTTAACTGGGGAATCAAGGCTTTCCGCGGATCCGTGCCCGTATAACCGCCGGTCTGGCCAGTGAGGGTGATCCGGTTCATAAGATCGGCCACCCCGCGCAGATTCGGATCCTTAATTTTCGTGTTAATAAAATTCGTCAAATAATGATCCGACAAATACTGGTCGTAAAACAAGAAATCCTTAATCCGATATTTGTCCTGAAGTTTTTGGACAAATTTAGTTAAGTATTTATTGGCATACTGGGTCGCGACCTTGATCAGAATTCCTTCTACAACTTGCTTAATCGAAGCTACTATATCCCCTATTTTTATATTCAAATCACCAAAGCCCCAGAAAGCTTCAGCCTTCTTTGGCACCAGCAAAAAGCTGAATGAAAAAATCAGCTGACTGGCAATCAGGATAACAATTAAGGCCGTGGACAGATTGTGTCGGGTTGGAATAAACATCATGGTTGTAAGTGTAATTGGGAGATTAGGCGTTCTTTCTCAAAACTTATTTTCTGACTAATCGCCATCAAAGATTGAACTTTTTCATACCAGATGTCACTGGCACTACTGGTGGGATCAAACGCCTGACCGGCGCTAATTAAAACCTCGGAGACCAGTTGATAAAACGCAATATTGTATTTATGAAACAGGGCCAATTTTTGCGGCACGCTGACGTTTTTCAATTCTCCGGCAAGCAGTCCGGCTCTGGCTTTGATCCCATCAGAATCCGTACCACTGCCGGATTTTAAAATTGTTTTAATATTATCAAAATCGCTTTGCGAAAAATACTTCCGGACTGTGTTTTCATAGTCAGTAAAATATTTCTGATACACATCCGCGCTTTCGCCGGTTACGACTTTCAGGTCGCTGTCTTTCACCAAAGGCAAATTGACTTTGCTGATGTCGTTTTGCTCGGCGATCAAATCCTTAATATCTTGGGTGACCAACAAGCTCTCACCAATGATATTTGCTGGCGCTATCACCTGGTCAAATGTCATGTGCCCAGGGCGACTGGGATCGAAACCCGCGGCTACCAGTTGCCCATCGTTTAATTTATCTTTCACCGTGTAGGGACTAAGCGGATCCGTGTGATAATAAAACTCCTGCAAATTAGTCAGGCCATCATGGTCAGCATCAACGGCTTCCTTACAGGTCTCTTTTTCACAAACCACACTCCCAAAATATTTCTCAAACCACCAACCCGGGATTTTGCTCACATCAGCTTGATTCGCTACGACCTGAGCAAGCTTTACTGGCTTTTTATAGATTTTGTTAAACATGACAATGCCTGCACCCAAAATAAAAATCACGACCAGAGCAGTCGTAATCAAAAAACGCGCAGATTTTTTCTTGCCGGATTGCAACAGAACAAACGTTCCGTATTGGTTTTGGTGTTTATTTTTTGACATCTCTCAGCTTATTGTATGCGAAAACCATCTTTTGTCTTTGCGAGCGACGGTTTATCAAAAGAGTTCGCTTAGCCGTCGTGAAGCAATCTCTTCAAAGTTAAAGATTGCTTCGTCGGCCTGCACCAGAAATCGGTACAGGGCTCCTCGCAAAGACAAGATGAGGTTGCCTCAATCCCTCATTTCCTTGATTTTTATTGTCTTTTTGCTTTTTGTTTCGAAAAACCTAACTTAATGTACTTATATTATAGCACAATTTTCAAGACTTGTCCAGCTTTTTTAAAAAAATCAATTAAAAATGTTCAGATTGCTTCGTCGGCCGCCGAGCTAATGCTCTGCTTAAACTCTCGGCCTCCTCGCAAAGACAATAAGCGTTCTGTCTTTGCGAGCGACTGCTTTTATCGCAAAGAATTATCCATCGGCAGTCGCGCGGCAATCTAATCCGTGTCCTTAGAACTACTTGCTTTGTAAATTTTTATCCAATTCTCAATGGATAACTCCTGCGGGCGGGCTTTCAAATTTATGCCAGCTTTAACTAATAACTCTTTTCCCAAAGTATTGTGCAATTGTTTTCTTTTGCCGGCAAAGGCTTTTTTGATAATACCAAAAAATAATTTTTTATCAGTGATTTCGGGATATTTGTTTTTGGGTATGATTTTCAAAATCACGGAATCAACTTGGGGCACGGGCCAAAACGAATTTTTTGAAACCGAGGTCACGATTTCCGGATCAGAATAAATTTGCACTGAAATGCCTAAAAGAGAAAGTTCTCCCGGCTTGGCGACCACCCGCTCGCCCACTTCTTTTTGGACCATGAGCACCAAAAGCTCTGGTTGATTTTTTTGTTCCAGAAAAAACTGAAATAGTTTTGAAGTTAAATAATACGGAATATTGGCCACGACTTTGTAAGGGCCAATGATATGTTGGTCCAGATGAAAACGCAAAATGTCTTGGTTGATGAGTTGGACGTTATTCGTCAGCGCTGCGCGTATCGTTTGAACGGCTGCGTTATGGGGCTTCCTGACGCTTGACGTTAAACGCTCGCCGATACTCGCCGCGCTGCCGTTAAACGTCTGACGCAAAATCTCAAATAGCCTCTGATCTTTCTCCACGGCAACTACTTTTCCCGCGCGCGTAAGAAGTTGCTCGGTTAAAACTCCCAGGCCCGGCCCGACTTCCAAAACTGTGTCGGAGGGTTTCAAATCCGCGGCCGCAACAATCTGATCAAGAACATCTTCGTCAATCAAAAAATTCTGGCCCATGTAATCTTTGGGCTTAAAGCCATGAGCATGAAAATAATTTTGGAGTTCTTGCGGATCGGTAAGCTTCATTTTTTAGTATTAGTATACCTTGTCTTTGCGAGCGACTGCTTTTATCACAGAGGGTTACGCATCGGCAGTCGCGAAGCAATCTCTTTCTTGAGGCGAGATTGCTTCGTCAGCCGCTATGCTTAATCCTCGGCTTAAAAACCGGCCTCTTCGCAAAGACAATGCTTACTTACTCGCGATTTGCTGACGCCAGAGCGCGGCGTATAAACCTTGTTGTTGCAACAAGGTATCATGATTGCCCTGCTCCACGATCCGACCTTTTTCCAAAACATAAATTGTATCCGCGTGCATAATCGTGCTTAGCCGATGCGCGACTAATATATTAATCAGCCCTGGTCGGGACTTTTCCACACTTTTTATAGTTTGGGTAATCTGCTCTTCAGTAATTGAATCCAGGCTGGAAGTCGCTTCATCAAAAATAATCAGATCGGGTTGACGCAGTAGGGCTCGGGCAATCGCCAGACGCTGTTTCTCTCCACCGGATAATTTTAACCCGCCTTCGCCGATCTTGGTATCCAATCCAGTGCCACCACTGCGCTCGATCAAAGATAGGGCAGCTGCGGATTTTAACGACTCAATACAGTCTTTATCAGTGGCTCGCGGGTGGGCAAATAATAAATTCTCCCGGATCGTACCGGCAAACAACTGTGTGTCCTGGGCGACTAGTCCAATTCGACTGCGGAACAATTCCGCCTCCAGGTCTTTGATATCCACTCCCGCAAACTTAATTGTCCCTTGTGTCGATTTATACAATCCCACAATCAATTTGACCAGAGTCGTTTTGCCGCTGCCCGACGGCCCGACAAACGCCACAGTCTCACCGGCCTTAATCTCGACGTTGACGTTTTCCAAAGCCGGCTCAACGGCAGTTTGGTATTTGAAATCGACATTCGCGAATTTGATATCAGTTAATTTTTGGATCCTGACCGGATGCTCGGGCTTGGTTTCCGGCTCAATTTTCAAGATCCCCTCCAACCGATCCAAACTGGCTTTGGCCTCCTGGTACTGCTGGGCGACATCACCAAAACTCGACAAAGGATTAAAAATAAAAAAGGAATAAAACAACAGGCTAAAAAATTCCCCAAAAGTAATACTACCGCTGTAAATTAACCACAGCATCAAAAGCATGAGCAGTGAACGCAGGGCATTGATCGTGGTGCCCTGGATAAAACTAAAGGTCCGGATAATTTTGATTTTCTTCAACTCCAATTCCAAAATTCTACTGTTCGTATCGTTGAGTCGCTGAATTTCCTGATTCTCAAGTCCGAGACTTTTGACCAGCTCCACATTGCGCAAAGTCTCTGTGGTCGAGCCAGCGAGACTGGCAGTTTGGGCAATAATTTGAACTTGCGCGGCCTTGATTTTGCGGCTAATCAAGTAAGTGGTCGTACCGAGAGTTGGAATGATCAAAAAATACAATAGCCCGACTGACCAGTGCACGGTAGCGGCGTAAGAGACCACAAATATAATCCCGACCAAAGAAAAAAACAGAATATTTACGGCCGAGGCCATGAAAATTTGCGCATCTAACCGGGCTTTTTGCAATTTTTGCAAAAATTCTCCGCTTCTTTGGTCTTCAAACACGGCATAAGGCAAGGAGAAAGAATGCGAGACAGAGTGGGCATACATCTGCGTGCCGACTTTTTGGACCACGACGTTGAGGTAATAATCCTGGAAATTTTTGGCCACGCGCGACACCAAGGCCACACCCACGTCAGCCAAGAGCAACCAAATTATCCCGCGCAAAAAATCCTGGCGAGTTAACTGGTGGATCCGCCCAATGTATTGATCGACAATCAGCCGAAAAATCTGCGGGTCCAACAAAGAAAACACCTGGTTAATGGTGGCCAAAACCAGAGTCCCAAACAAAATTTTCTTGTAGCGTCTAAGATAAGACCAAAGTAATTTCATAGCTTAAGAATATCTTAGGCTATTATAGCATATTGTGAGGTCATTGTTAGATCATTAATATCTGATCCTTAATTGACAACTTATAATCTCTCTGTTACACTTTTAACGATCGTTAATTTTGAAACAGGCTTTCATGGAATTAAGGAAACCGACAGACACAACTTCAAAATATATCCTGAAACTAATCGGGGTTGGGCTACTTATTACAGCGGTCTCATTTTTAGCACCACAACTCCCCTACGTATTATTACGCGTGTGGATAAAACGTAAATTTGGCAAAAATTATAGTAAGCAAGAAATCAGCCGATCATTCCGTTATCTGAAACGCAAAAAATTTATCGCCTTTGAAAAACATCAAGGGAAAGTTAAGCTAATCGTTACTAAACTGGGTCGCAAACATATGCAAAAATTTACATTGTCAGAAATCACCATCAAAACGGCTGTTTGGGACAACCACTGGCGCTTATTAACTTTTGACATCCCGGAAAGCCACCGCGGCGCGCGACACACTTTTAGAAGAAAATTAAAAGAGCTGGGGTTCTTTCACTTCCAACGGAGCGTGTTTATTCTTCCTTATAAATGCGAAGAAGAAATAAAGACAGCCACAGACATTCTCAAAATTACTCCTTACGTTCATGTGCTATTAACTGCCCGCTTTGATTCCGACAAAGCGCTGGTGAAAAAATTTAATCTTTAAATTTTATTGTATTGTGGTATACTGTATGTGCTGTTACACTTTTAACGATCGTTAATTCTGTAACAGACATAAAAAACAAGCCGGATTGATCTGAGCCCCAAAAAGTAGACTCCTTAAAAGAGTCTCTTTTTGTTTGTGTATAATTAACGAGAGAGAAGAAAGGATAATATGCGTAGAACTGAATATT
>JGI1358J11329_10001627_pt1 | contig 18317 bp, 15 predicted proteins | sample Subgroupgradi54m_FD_11329 | JGI IMG/M metagenome (IMG submission 11329)
CGATTTCTGGCTCGAAATCGAGAAACTGGCGCTGGCGCTCTGCGCTCTCTCTGCATAAAAACATAAAAAAAAAAGCGCCGTCTGCGACGGCGCTTTGACAAGACATCACTCACACGTTCATTGGGTCGGCACAATCTCACGCCAGTTGAAGATGGTCGGTGTCATCAACGCCGGTAACGTGTTACCAATATCAAAGGTGCCGCTTGAATCGCTGGTGCCAATCACGCGCCGCCCTCCCGCATTGAAATACTTGACCTGGTTGATTTGCTGCATATAGGAAGCAAACTGTATCTTGTTCCCCGAGGTATCCAGCAAGGTCGTTTGGCCATTGACGATGTTGACTTCGTACAAGCGCGAGGTTCCGTTCGGACTGCAAATATCATCCGCCGGTGTCACGCTCGCCCAAGCCAGCCGGCCTTCAAAATAAGCCGGCTCAATAATGATCCGCTCGGTGGAAATATTCGGGCTGGTTCCTGCCACGTCAGTCAAATCGTAATACCACCCCATCGGAAGACTGGTATTGAACGAAAAGCCGCTCGTCAAGTTGGTCACCGCCGACATATTCGAACGACCCGTCGGGAACGTCAACGCGTTGGGAGGCGTGGCATACGGCGCATACAGGCTGCCATCGCGCACCACATACATCGTTTGCTGCTGATTCAGGAAGGTATCGCTGCCGTTCAGGAACCGGCCCGTGCCAAAGGCGACGTAACGCGCCAACGTAGTGGGATCGATCGCCACGACCGGTGGCGAGGTGATCGCCTGAGGCACGCCAGCCACCATCGCAGTGAAGATATTTTTTGGTGTCGGCACACTCGCCGAGGCACTGGTGAAATCAAAACGCCAGAGATTACCCAGTAAATCCGCGCCATAGACTTCTGAAACATTGCCATCCAGAAGGTTCGGGAACATCCCGGCAATATGCACCAAGCCACTAGGCGTAACGGCGCTGCCAACCCCGGTGCTGATTTTCTGCAGTAAAGCACCGGTCTCGGCTTTCACCACGTACAGGAAGCCGATGCCAGGATTCGTACCGGTCGTATTGTTGTAGCCCGAGGTCAGCAAAACCACCCAGCCCCATTTCTTGGTTTTGACGATCAAAGGCTTGCCAAAACTGTACCCCATATCGGCATCCTTGAACTCCCACAACACCTTGCCGGCCACCGCAGTTTCACTATTCATCGCGGTCGGATTGGTCACATCAATCGCGTAGTAACCTTTGCCGCCTTTGCCCAGCCCGCCCACCAGGATCGTGCGCCAGCTACCCGCACCGCTGAAATAAACATCGCCGGTTTCGGGCGTGGCATTGACGTAGTAATGATGTGAAAAACTGGGGTTGGTCAGTGCCACCAACCCATCGGTGGCCGGCGTGCCATTCGGGCCATCGATCACAAAGCTGGGAATATAAGCCCATTTCTCGACCCCGCCCGTTACCGGGCTGTCGCTACCTTCAAACGCATGCAGCATGCCGTCATTGGCACCGATATAGACCATCGGCGTGCGTGAATTGACCGAGGTCTTAAACGCGGAATAACCCGGGTTGTAACTGTCTCCATAAAGGAATTGCGGCACACCCACATACACCGCTTCCGCAGACACCACATCTCCCAGGATATGGTTACGCTTGCGTAGCGTTCCGGCGGTCACTTCCTTGCTCTTGTCACCACGCAGATAGTTAACGATGTCGGCAATCGGCTGACCGGTCGCCGTCAGCGAAGTGGTTTGTCCTGCTGTGAGATTGCCCGTGATAAAAGGCGCTGCACTGAAGGTGGTGCTGACCCATTTACCAAACACCACCTTGCGGGCATTGCCGCTCTGCCAGCCGCTACCCGCCACCAGTGCATCGAGCTTGATCTGCGCATCCCAATCCAGGTTGAAGGTCACACCGCCGGTGGCGAGATTGATGGACGAGATTTCGTTGGCTTTCACATTGCCCGACCAGTCGCCGGAATCGTAGAACACCGAGAAAACCATACTGCCATTGCTACCCGCCTGCAGGTTGCTGGCCGACACCCCCACGCCCGCGGCCGATCCCGTCACCGCCAGAATGCTGCTGAACGCAGCAGTCAAGCCGGAAACCAGTTTGTCCGGTTCCGAAGCCACGAAGTAATTGTCCGGCAACTGGTAGGTCGTGCCACCGGTCGTGAAGGTATTGCCGGTGGTACGCCACTCAGTCGCGACGGCCGGCGCGCAGCACGTCGCCGGTACTGCGTTATTGGGATTGCCATCCTTGTTGTTGTCAAAAAAACCGCCATATTTGGCCGCCAGCCAATACTGGTTTTTAGGATGATAGGACTGATATTCCAGCACGTCGATCCAATAGGTGGATACGGTTTGCTTGCCAACAAAATCCGTTGGTGCGGAACGGATGTCCTGGGTATGTGCCCAGAACGCCATTCCGGCGATGTAATAGGCTGCGTCAGTCGCCCCCGGATTGGCGTTCGCCAGCGGGCTGGGGATCGTGGTGCCGTCTCCACCGCTCGCCACCGTGTAATGCGTGTTTTCCCAGGAGGAAATCAGGTTGGTCCACGCCGCCGCATCGAAACCGGTGTCCGCTACAACAGCGGCTGGCTTGGTCGGTTCATTGCTGGTCCGAGTAGCGCCCGGTACATTCTTGTCCCTGTGCGTATTGACATCCCCAATACCGATGATGAAGTTTTGCTGGCAGGAATATTGAATCGGGTCGTTCCAGCTGGTCAGTACCGGAAACCCATCTTTGGCCGCCGCTGTTGCCCCATTGGTCCACTCAGGCACATTGCCTTTGTTGCGAAAATAGCGCAGACCCGCGTAATACAGCTCACTGACGTTATCGTAGGTCATGTAAGACCCGTTATTTGATCCAAACTTGTTGATGTAGTTAATCACCCCGCTATTACTGACGCCAGTAGCGCTTGCGTCATCCGGATCCGGGTTGGTGAAAAATGTGCCATCCACAGAAGACCATTCCTGGCTCAGACGATTGCTACCTGACAGTACGTTGGACACAGGAATCGAGCCGGGCACGGTCTTGGTCGGCCCAACATCTTTCATGCGTGCGCGCAGCACGCCCCCATCCCGGAGCACGTTTGCTTCGTTCAAATACGACACCACACCGAAACGCATTTTCAGATAGTTGGCCTGAATCAAGCCCTCGGGTTTGAAATTGCTGCCATAGGCGACGCAGTTGTCTTCACGCTTATTACGCGTTCCACCAGTCACGGTGAACGTACTGGTATCACACACCCGGACGGCGACCCGCACATGCGTAGCCAACGCGTTATTGGCCGCCAGGTTGGCATTTCCGGATGAGTTGCCAAAACTCATTTCGCGCCCTCGGCCCCAGACGTGCATGAAGAAGCCGCTGCCATAAGCCGCTGAGGTATAGGGGGTGACCGTAGGAACCGTAGCCGATGAAATCCACAGATCCGGAAAGTTGCTGGTGCTGCCCTGCGCGCTGGCAACAGCTTTTTGCAACACCGTCAAAGTCGGCGAATCAATCAACCGGTCGCCACCCGTCATCGCCATGCGAAACGGGTCAATCGTTTGCATCGTCGCCCAGTTCAGGAAGTTGCCACTCCAGTGACCGCTGCATTCATGATCGCTTCCACTGGCAGTTTTGCTGCTGGCAGTCACACCGATCGTATAACCAAATGGGGTGAAATAATTATTGCCGCCCCAAGGCGAGGTAACCGTACCATCGTAGTCATAACACTTATAGGGATCAAAATAACCCACATAGGTTTTGGTCTTGGTATAGGCCCCCAGATGCGCCACACTGATCGCCGTCGGGAACTCAACCGAAGGCGTAAACAACACGTTGGCCGGGATGTTGGCCATGGTTCCGCTGGGCTGGTCACCCAGGGATGTCGTAGCCGCCTTCACCGGGTGGCTGACGCTCAAGGCCAGCAGAACCAGCGCAGCAAGAATGCATTGCTTGCACAGTGTCAATGCGCGCAGAGGATGGAATGTGGTGGCGAGAGAGAACATGTTCATACTCCTGGAAACTGACTATTTGTAGCCGACAATGGCCTGTGCATAGCTCACCATATCGGTGCGGTTGACGGTATTGCTCGCACTTTCAACTTTGATGGTGATGCGGTACTGGGGTTGGGTTGAAGACTTTTTCGTGGTTTGCTTGCCACCGGCAAGCTCAGTCAGGGCTGACCTCGACAGGATGCAAGTCTTGTCCGCTGGCAACTGGGTGGCTACCGGCACAGGGTCAGTGCACATCCGCTCAATCAGATAACGGGCGCGCATATTGCGCGGGCTCACCGCCACTACATGGGTATAGGCAGCGTCAAACGCGGTGTTGTCCAGCAGAATGGTAGGGATACCATCGGGGGTGGTTGGCAGCATGAGCGCCGAATAATTTTCGTTAGGGTGGTTTGTTTCGTTTGCCCCATAGAAGGCGTTGATATCCAGAAACCCTCCGGCATTCAAGCCCTGCAACACCGTGGCCATGGTTTGCTCGGCCATGTTGGCTGCATCGCGCCGAAAGCCTACCGCGCCAGATTGTGAAATCGTGGTGTCCACCGAACGCATCAAGCCGACTGATGAAATCACCATGATCATCAGCACCACCAGGGCCACCACCAGAATCACCCCGCGCTGGCGCGGCCGGGATGGCGAACGATGTAAATGTTTGCGGAACAACATGGAAACACCCTCAATTAAAAATCAACGCATTGCGACACATGGCTCATTAGCTGCGCAAGAAACGCTGCACCGGCTTGATCGGAATCACCATGTCATAGACCTGATAACGATAACGTTGCTGATCGGCGGTGAACGTGATGGTCGATTGCGACCCGACCGGCTGGTCAGGGAACAGGACCAGCGTAGCCGGGCCGGGCGTACTGTTGGCGGGTTGCGAACTGCGCACCACAATCGCCAGGCGCACGGCCAGGATCGTGGCGATCTGGCCCGCCGCTGCGGCACTGCCATCGGATAATGCGGCCGGAGTGTAGTTGGCCGCCGCTGGCGTCACCCATGTATCCACCGCCTTGGCTCCCAAGGTATCCAGGCCATACAGCACCTGCATATTGACCACATTTTGCGAGCTTACCCGGGCGTTGGTGCCGGACAGTCCCAGCAAATCGAATTCGATCAATTGTTCCGCCGCATTCACGCCATACATGGACAAGATCGGGTTGGTGCCCAGAGGAACATAACCTTCTGGAACAACGCCTGACAGTGTCGCGTAGGTTGGATCCTTGGGCACAGGTGCATTACTGGTAATGGCGGCAGTAGCGCCATAGGTACTGGCCAGGCGATCAATCCAGCAGGGATTCCTTGGCAACGCTGCAGCATCCGCCACCGTCTGAATACCCAACCGGAATTCATTAGGTAGCATGCCGGCCTCATCAGCCCCTGCGCTTTTATCTGATTCCGCGCCAGCCATACGCCCAGTGGCGGAAGACTGACCTGCCATCACAATCAACACATCTGAAGTGCTGTTGTTGACGCCACCCCCGTCGTAGGCAAGTACCGGCAGGAGCCGCAGATTATTCCGATCCACCGCCGCAAAGGGCGCCGGAAATGCCGTGGTGCGGGGATACACTTGTACATTGTTAATCGCCATGCTGAGCTGGCAACCCCAGGCCACCGGAAAATCGGGCAGTGATGTAACAGCATTATTCCCGTAAGCCAGGCCCTGCTGATAGGTAAACCCCGATCCCGCCATGCGCAAAACACGATCCAGTTTGTACATCGTGGCCACGCCATTCTGCACCGCATCGCTGGCGCCGGTGGACGAACGCCGCTGCGTCTCACTATCGGCCAACACGTTGAGAATGATCAACGACACCACCAGCGAGATGGCAATGCCAACCATTGTCTCGACCAGAGACACACCTCGAACATGTCGCTTGGATAGCAGGGTTGAATTGGGTTGGATCATGACAATGTTCCTAGTACAAAGTGGTGGAGGTGGTATAGACCCCACCGAGTTGATCGCCGGCGCCATAGGCCTTCTCATTGCCCCGGACTTGCCAGCCTACGGTCACGGTGGCATCGTAGGTACCGCCAATGACCCCNGCNGTCAGCACGAGCGTGACATTGGCCGCCGTTGCCCCGGGCAGACCCGTTCCGGGCGCCATCACGCGATTACGCCAGGCAACAAAAGCCGGGCCACCTCCCCCGTACTGCGCTGGCAGCGTCGCTGACGGCGCGACCGTCATTTCTGCAATCAGGGTATCGGCCCAGACCGCCGCCTCGGTGCGATAGCGCGAGTCGGCCACATATTTAAGCGCACTCGCCTGCTGGCCGATGAAAGCCAGCATGCCCAGCGAAAACAGCAGAATGGCCACCAGCGATTCGATCATGATGCTGCCTTGCTGGCTTTGAGCGCGGGAAGATAATCTAGTCATGATTCATCTCTACTCATCTCTAAGGGCACAGTGCTGTGGTCAGACCGGCGCCACCCGGCAAGGTACATTGGCGGGGATCTCCCGCAACCCCATTCAGGGTGGGATCACACACGGCCGCCGCGCCACCTGGATCGACATAGACGCACAGTCGTATGGTGGGCGTTGCCGTCGCGCTAAGCTGATAAACAGCGCCAGGCGGCGGCAGGATCACTCGCGCAGCCCCCAAGCCATTGGCATAGACCTTGTCTCCAATTACCGTTGGAATAAATTCAAGCTGCGCGTTCGGCCCCGTGACGGTCACACCCGACGAGCCATCACTCCCGTTATGGGCGCTGACCAACTGCATCGCCCCGAGTTGCGGCAAATATCGCACCACCCAGTTCCTGCCACTGGCGGCAGGCACCACGGCCCCGACATTGGCCGCTGTCGTGACTGTGTTGGTGAGTGTGAATTCAACTGGCGTACCACGATCGGCCGCCTTGCTGGCTTTACTCAAGTCATTTTTCAGGGATTCGGCGGCCGTGCGCACCTGATTGCGCGCCACCCATTCCTGCAAGCTCGGCGCAGCCATCGCCGCCAAGACCGCCATGATCGAAACAGTCACCATCAGCTCAATCAGGGTGAACCCTGCACCAAATGACACGCCATAGGGATGGGATAGCAGGCGGTTCTTCATATCAGCACTTTCCTGCGCTTCTGATCCAGCAGCTGGCGGGCCAGGCGGCATTCCCGGCCGGCAACAGCTGCCAGTGCGACGGGGCAGAGCCCGGAACCGTCGAAGTGCGCGCATTGCCATCATCGGTGGTATAGAGAAAACCGGGCACACTGCTGGTCGCCAATCCAGTGGCGGTGATGAGGAACCCAGTACCACCACCGGTCGGAACACAGACGAAACTGAAATAAGATGAATTGAGGGGATTGGGGACGACGCAGCTTCCACCGGCACCGGTGTAGCTACGTGGGGTCTGGAATGCCTGCGTCACCCGGAGACGAAAATCTTCCGCGCGCTCGCGTCCTTCAGCCAGTTGACCGCGCATGACATAGTCACGATAACTGGGCAGCGCGATCATGCTCAAAACGCCTACGATCGCGACGGCAATCATCAACTCAATCAGGGTAAAACCCTTGTTTTTCATTTAGGACTCCAGACATTCTCCATGCCAGAAGAATAACGGCAGTCCTCACCCATTCCCACCCCCAGACCGACTAACGCACCGGAACTGCCTACCAGCGGTGGCTGATGTGTCGATTTCAGGCTGCGGGCGGTGATCTTTGTTAAGATTCTCCCATTCCTCTCCACTGCCCCATCTACCGCTTCATCATGGATATCAACGATTACATGCACACCCTCGGCCGCCAGGCGCGCGCGGCGAGCCGGGCGATGGCAAAGGCCGATACGGCCGCGAAGAATCAGGCGCTGCTGTTGATCGCGGCGGCGATCCGGCGCGAGACCGCCGCGCTGAAAGCGGCCAATGCTCAGGATCTCGACGCCGCCCGCGCCAACGGGCTGGACGCGGCGCTGCTCGACCGTTTGACACTTTCTGACAAAGCGATTGAAACGATGGCGCTGGGGCTGGAGCAGATTGCCCAATTGCCTGACCCGATCGGCGAGATGAGCAGTCTCAAATACCGGCCGAGCGGGATTCAGGTCGGCCAGATGCGCGTGCCGCTGGGGGTGATCGGCATCATTTACGAAGCGCGGCCGAATGTGACGGTGGACGCCGCTGGCCTGTGCATCAAATCCGGCAACGCAACGATTCTGCGCGGCGGCTCGGAAGCGATTGCCTGCAATCGCGCCCTGGCGGCTCTGGTGAAGGAAGGCTTGCGCGGCGCGGGCCTGCCCGATGACGCCGTGCAAGTGGTGGATACCACCGACCGCGCAGCAGTGGGCGCGCTGATCTCGATGCCGGAATATGTGGACGTGATCGTGCCGCGCGGCGGCAAGGGGCTGATCGAACGGTTGATGCGCGAATCGAAGATTCCGATGATCAAGCATCTGGATGGCATTTGCCATGTGTACGTGGACGACAAGGCCGATCTGGACAAGGCGCTACGCATTTGCGACAACGCCAAGACGCATCGCTACGGCACCTGTAACACGATGGAAACGTTGCTGGTCGCGCAAGGCATCGCCGCGCAAGTTTTGCCCAGGCTGGCCGATATTTACAACGCCAAGTTGGTGGAACTACGCGGTTGCGAGCAAACGCGTGCCATTCTGAAAGACATCAAAGCCGCGATCGAAGAAGATTGGCGCACCGAATATCTGGCGCCGATTCTGTCCATCAAGGTGGTGGGCAATGTCGATGCAGCGATTGACCACATCAATACCTACGGCTCGAAACATACCGACAGCATCGTCACAGAAGATTATTCGCGCGCGCTGCAATTCCTGCGCGAGGTCGATTCCGCCTCAGTGATGGTCAACGCCTCGACCCGCTTTGCCGATGGCTTTGAATATGGTCTCGGTGCCGAGATCGGCATCTCCAATGACAAGCTGCACGCGCGCGGGCCGGTGGGGCTGGAAGGCTTGACCAGTTTGAAGTATGTCGTGTTTGGACACGGCGAAGTGCGGCAGTAACCCGAGGCAATACTGGCAATGAGTAGGATGTCATTCCCGCGCAAGCGGGAATCCATGTAAATGACGAAAATGGATTCCCGCTTGCGCGGGAATGATGCCGTAGCATTTAGTCAGTTTTGTCTTAACCACGAAGCACGTCATTCCAGCGCAGGCTGGAACCCAGTGACTTCAAAGCTAGGCCACTGGGCTCCTGCCTGCGCAGGAGCGACAACAACAATGGAAGTACATCGCATGCTCTGGATCAAAGCCCTGCACATCGTTTTCGTCACCGCCTGGTTCGCGGGCCTGTTCTATCTGCCACGCATCTTCGTCAATCTGGCGCTGGAAACCGAGCCGCATGCGCGGGAGCGGCTGCTGTTCATGGCGCATAAGCTTTACAAATTCATGACGCTGCTGGCGCTGGCTGCCCTCGCCTTTGGGCTGTGGCTCTGGCTGGGTTTCGGCATTGGCAGCGGCGCGGGCTGGCTGCATGCCAAGCTGGCGTTGGTGGTGGTGCTGATCGGCTATCACCACGGTTGCAGCGTGCTGCTGAAAAAATTCACCGAAGATCGCAATACGCGTTCACATGTCTGGTATCGCTGGTTCAATGAAGTCCCGGTAGTGGTGCTGTTGATCGTCGTGATACTGGCCGTCGTCAAACCGTTCTAGGGAAAGTCCGTAAAACTATCGGAACGTCATTCCCGCTAACCAGCGACTTGGCGCTTGTCGTTTAAGCGCGTAGTCGAATGGCTATGCAGCGCAAAGCGGGAATCCATTTTTTTCTACCGCCAACATGGATTCCCGCGTTCGCGGGAATGACAGAACCAGAGGCCCCACCCATGCTCGATTTTTTCGCCCCCTGCCCGCGTGGCCTGGAAGACTGCCTGGTGCAGGAACTCCAGGTGCAGCGCGCCAAAAACATTCAAGCCGCCGCCGGCGGTGTGAAATTTCGCGGCAAGCTGGACACCGCCTACCGTGCCAATCTGCACTCGCGCATCGCCAGCCGCGTGCTGTTGCTGATCGCGCAGGCGCCGTATCGCAGCGAGGAAGATATTTATCAACTCGCCGCGCAACAACCCTGGTTGCAATGGTTCGGCGCCGACACCACGCTGCGCGTCGATGTCACCGGCAATCGCTGCCCGCTGCGCAGCCTGGACTTTGTCACCCTGCGTATCAAGGACGGCATTTGCGATTACTACCGCAATGAAACCGGTGTGAGACCGGATATCGACACGCGCAGTCCGCGCATGCACGTGCAGGCGTTCGTGAACGCCGACACCTGCACGCTGTACCTCGACCTGTCCGGTGAGCCACTCTTCAAACGCGGTTGGCGACTGGAAAAAGGCGAAGCGCCGTTGCGGGAGAATCTGGCCGCCGGAATTCTGATGCTGAGCGGCTGGAAGCCCGAGCAGCCGCTGCTCGACCCGATGTGCGGCAGCGGCACCATCGCCATCGAAGCGGCGCAAATGGCGCTGCGCATCGCCCCCGGCAGTCAACGTCACTTTGCCTTTGAAGCAATGCAGAATTTCGACGCCGCGCTGTGGCAGAAAATCCAGGATGAAGCGCAGGCACAGCAACGCGCCCCCGACAGTACGCTGAAAATTTTCGCCAGCGACATTTCGCTCAACCTGATCCCGGTAATTCGCGCCAATCTGGAACGCGCGCTGGGCGCGCATGCGGGCTGCGTGCAAGTGAAGCAAATCGATGCACTCGATTTGAAAAAACCTGCGGAGGCTGGCGTGCTGGTCTGCAACCCGCCCTACGGCGAACGCCTGGGCGTACAGGGACGCATGGGTGGCCGACAAACACCGGAGGGCGAAGGCAGCGAAGGCAGTGACGACACGGCATTTTTCAAAGCCCTCAGCGATATGCTGAAACAGCAGTTCGCCGGCTGGCGCGCCTACCTGCTGACCTCGGATATGGAATTACCCAAACAGATGCGCCTGAAACCATCCAAGCGCACGCCGCTGTTCAACGGTGCGCTGGAATGCCGCTTGTTTGAGTTTGAAATGGTGGAGGGATCGAACCGCAAAAGCTGAACGTCAGAAGCCCAACGCAAAGGCGCAAAGGCCGCAAAGAAACGCAAAGCAAAAACCTCTTTTCTTTGCGAACCCTTGCGGCCTTTGCGCCTTTGCGCCTTTGCGTTGAGCTTTACTCTGTGCTTCTGTAGCCAATGCTTTCAGACAATATCCAAATGCTCAATCCCGTCGGTAATGTTGCGATCCTTGGCGATCTTGCTGTGCAGTTTGATTTGCAGACGCAAGTCGTTGATGGAGTCGGCGTTGCGCAGGGCGTCTTCGTAGGAAATCTTGCCTTCTTCAAACAGATCGAACAGGGCCTGGTCAAACGTCTGCATGCCCAGTTCGCGTGAGCGTTTCATGATTTCCTTGATCTCGTGCACATCGCCTTTAAAAATCAGGTCGGCAATCAGCGGTGAGTTGAGCATGATCTCGATCGCGGCGCAGCGGCCCTTGCTATCGCGTAGCGGCACCAGCCGTTGCGACACCAGACCGCGCAAGTTGAGCGACAGATCCATCAGTAGTTGCGGGCGACGCTCTTCGGGGAAGAAGTTGATAATGCGGTCCAGTGCCTGGTTGGCGCTGTTGGCGTGCAGCGTGGCCATGCACAGGTGGCCTGTTTCGGCGAACTGAATCGCGTACTCCATCGTTTCGCGGTCGCGGATCTCACCCATCAAAATCACATCAGGGGCCTGGCGCAGCATGTTCTTCAGAGCGATGCCCCAGTCTTCGGTGTCAACGCCGATTTCACGCTGGGTGACGATGCAGTTCTTGTGCGGATGCACGTATTCGATCGGATCTTCCACCGTGATGATGTGGCCGTGGCTGTGCTCGTTGCGAAAACCGATCATCGCCGCCAGCGAAGTCGATTTTCCGGAACCGGTGGCGCCGACAAAAATCACCAGACCGCGCTTGGTCATCGCCACGTCTTTCAACACTGACGGTAGCGCCAACTCTTCAAATGTCGGAATCGTCGCATTGATCGTCCGGCACACCATGCCGACGCGGCCCTGCTGCACAAACGCATTGACGCGGAAACGGCCAATGCCTCCGGGGCTGATGGCAAAGTTGCATTCCTTGGTGGCTTCAAATTCGGCGGCTTGCTTGTCGTTCATCACTGCGCGCACCAGCTCCATCGTGTGCGTCGCCGTCAAGGCTTGATTGGAAACCGGTTTGACCTTGCCGTCGATCTTGAACGCTGGCGGAAATTCGGCGGTAATAAACAGATCAGAACCGTTCTTGGTCACCATCAGGCGCAAGAGATCGTTCATGAATTTGGTGGCTTGGTCGCGTTCCATGTTGCTTCCTGTTTCGTACAGATCAAAAGCTATTTAACCACGGAGACACGGGGAACATATACGATCTTGCACCCGCTTTAGCGGTAGCAAGTCGGAATCCCCCTGCGGGACGGAGAAAAGAAAAATCAAAAAACATCAAAGGCTTTGCTTTTCTTGGCGCTCTTGGCGCCTTGGCGGCTCATGTTCTTTGCTTTTGCTTTTCTCCGTGTTCCCAGTGTCTCCGTGGTAAACCCGTTTTTATTACATTACCCAGGGAAATTCTCTTTATTCTGCGCGGCGTTACGTGCATCCGCATTCGAAATCACATTGCGACGCACGAGGTCGAGCAGGTTTTGGTCGAGCGTTTGCATGCCGACATTCTGGCCGGTCTGAATCGCGGAATACATTTGCGCGATCTTGTTTTCGCGGATCAGGTTGCGGATCGCCGGGGTGCCGATCATGATCTCATGCGCTGCCACGCGGCCATTGCCATCCTTGGTTTTCAGCAAGGTTTGCGAAATCACCGCGCGCAGCGATTCGGACAGCATCGCGCGCACCATGTCCTTTTCCTCACCGGGAAACACATCGACAATCCGGTCCACCGTCTTGGCGGCGGAGCTGGTGTGCAAAGTGCCGAATACCAGGTGGCCGGTTTCGGCTGCCGTCAGCGCCAGGCGGATGGTTTCCAGATCGCGCAATTCACCCACCAGAATCACATCCGGATCTTCGCGCAGCGCCGAGCGCAGGGCATTGGCAAACGACAGCGTATGCGGCCCGAGCTCGCGCTGGTTGATCAGGCACTTCTTCGCTTCGTGCACAAATTCGATCGGGTCTTCGACGGTCAGGATATGGCCGTATTCATTTTCGTTGACATAGTTCACCATGGCAGCCAGGGTGGTGGACTTGCCCGAGCCGGTCGGCCCGGTGACCAGCACGATGCCGCGCGGCTGCTTGGAAATGTCGGTGAAGATTTTTGGTGTGTTCAATTCTTCGAGCGTCAGCACCTTGGAAGGAATGGTACGAAACACCGCGCTGGCGCCGCGCTGCTGCACGAAGGCATTGACCCGGAAACGGGCGAGGCCGGGAATCTCGAAGGAGAAGTCGCATTCCAGATGTTCTTCATAGGTCTTGCGCTGGCCGTCGTTCATGATGTCATAGATCATGCCGTGCACGTCCTTGTGCACCATGGCCGGCAAGTTGATGCGACGCACATCGCCATGCACGCGGATCATCGGCGGCAAGCCGGAGGAAAGGTGCAGATCGGAGGCTTTGTTTTTGACTGAGAATGCCAGCAGTTCGGAGATGTCCATCTATAATCCACCCTAAATTCAATTCCGGTTCATTATGTCTGTGATTGCCGCCAACTTGCAAGCAGTTCAGCAACACGTTGCTCGCACGGCACAGGCAGTGGGCCGCCCCATCAACACGATCCAACTCCTGGCCGTCTCGAAAACATTTTCTGCCAGTGCCGTCGAGGAAGCGTTCAACGCCGGACAGCGCGCCTTCGGTGAAAACTACGTGCAGGAAGCACTCGACAAAATCGCCGCCCTCGCGCACCTCCGCGCCGCTCTGCAATGGCACATGATCGGCCCGATTCAGAGCAACAAGACACGCGCGATTGCCGAGCAGTTCAATTGGGTGCACAGCGTGGACCGCCTGAAGATTGCCGAACGGTTATCGGCACAACGGCCGCAAAACTTACCGCCGCTACAACTGTGTCTGCAAGTGAACATCAGCGGCGAAGCCAGCAAAAGCGGCGTGGCAGCGAACGAGGTTTTAGCGTTGGCGCATGCCATTGCGGCGCTGCCACGATTACAATTGCGTGGATTGATGGCGATTCCCGAACCGACCGCCACCCTCGAACAACAACGGCAACCGTTTCGCGCGCTGCGTCTGCTGCTGGAACAATTGAACCGGGATGGCCTGCAACTCGATACTCTGTCGATGGGCATGTCGGCCGATCTGGAAGCCGCCATCCTTGAGGGCGGAACCATCGTGCGTGTCGGCTCTGCAATTTTTGGAAAGCGAACATGAAAATTACCTTCATCGGCGGCGGCAACATGGCCGCAGCCCTGATCGGCGGACTGGCCGGAAAACTCTGCGCCGCGCCCGACATCATCGTCGTCGATCCCAACCCGGAAGCGTTGGCTAAATTGCAGCGCGATTTTGGCGTCACCGTCAGGAATGCCGTCGATGCAGCCGCCGCCCGCAGCGATGTGATTGTGCTCGCCACCAAACCGCAGCAACTGCGTGCCGCCGCCGATGCCTTGCTCCCACACATGGATGCTGCCCGCAAGCCGTTGCTGATCAGCATCGCTGCGGGTATCCGCGCGCGCGATCTGTCGCACTGGTTTGATGAGCACACGCGCATCGTGCGCACCATGCCCAATACACCGGCATTGATCGGTGCCGGGATCACCGGCCTGGCTGCGCTGCCCGGCGTGTCGGAAGAAGACAAACAGCTAGCCGACAACATTCTGCGCGCCGTCGGTCAAACGGTGTGGCTGGACAACGAAGACCAGCTCGACCCCGTCACCGCGATTTCTGGCAGCGGCCCGGCCTATGTGTTTTATTTCGTCGAAGCGATGATGGAAGCGGGCGTCGAACTCGGCTTGAGTGCAGAACAAGGCAAACAACTCGCCCTCTCCACCTTCATCGGCGCCGCGCAACTCGCGCAGCAATCAAACGAACCCCCCGCCGTGTTGCGCGAACAGGTGACTTCCAAAGGCGGCACCACCTACGCCGCGCTCACCAGCATGGCGCAAGACAATGTAGCCGCCGCCATCAAGCGCGCCTTGCATGCCGCCAGCCAGCGCGCTGCAGAGTTGGGTGATGAGTTTGGAAAAGCATGAAATTTCACCACGGAGCGACTCAAATCAGGCAAGATCAAAAGCTGCAACGCAAAGGCGCAAAGAACGCAAAGGTTCGCAAAGATGCATTCCCCCTTTGCGTTTCTTTGCGGCCTTTGCGCCTTTGCGTTGAGCCGTTGCTTTTCTCCGTGCTCTCCGTGGTGAAAAAACCTTGAGCGCAAAATGACCAAACCCCTTGACCGCATTGACCTGAAGATTCTCGCCATCCTGCAGCACGATGGCCGGATCACCAATCAGGCCCTGTCCGAGCAGGTCAACCTTTCCGCGCGCGCCTGCCTGGAAAGGGTCAAGCATCTGGAACAGGAAGGCTTCATTACCGGCTACCGCGCCCACATCAATCCGCTACATCTGCCGCACATCGTGACGGTGTTCGCCGAAGTCACGCTCAAGGATCAACGCCAAACCACGATGCAGGAATTCCAGCGGCGCATGCGTGACTGCCCCGAAGTCATTGCCTGTTATCTCATTAGCGGTCAGTACGATTATCTGGTGCGCTTTGCCTGCCCCAGCATCGAACACTACCGCGACCTCACCAACCGCTGGATCGACGACCTCACGCTCGACGTCGCGCGCATCGTCAGCAATACCGAATTGCAAACCATCAAGGAATTTTCCGGTTTGCCTTTGGTGTTCGACGATACCAAGCCCACGAAATAATTGCGCGGCGCCAGCGTTACACAACCGCCGATTCCGCTTCCACACCCCCACCGTTCCGCCGATTTTCCCGCTGCGTCCGCCGACATTATTGGTATGTCCGCGTCTCGCACAGGAGGGCGTCATGTCCACCACCAGCCAAACCCCAAGTCACACCCGCTTCCTGATCGAGCGCGAAAGCCGCGTCTGCGCGCATAACTATCATCCGATTCCACTGGTGATCGACCACGCGCAGGGGGTGTGGATGTGGGATGTGGAAGGAAAGAAATATCTTGATTGCATGAGCGCCTATTCGGCGGTGAGTCATGGCCACGGGCATCCTCGCATTCTCGCGGCAGCGAAGGCGCAACTGGACAAAGTGGCGGTGACTTCGCGCGCTTTCCACACGCGTCCGCTGCTGCCCTTTATGGAAAAATTGTCGCGCCTGTCCGGTTTCGACAAGGTGTTGCCGATGAACTCCGGCGCCGAGGCGGTGGAAACAGCGATCAAGGCGGCCCGGCGCTGGGGCTATCGCGTCAAGGGCATCCCGACCAACCGCGCCGAGATCATGGTGGCACGCGGCAATTTTCACGGCCGCACCACGGGCGTCATCAGCTTTTCCACCGAGCCGTCTTACCGCGCTGATTTTGGCCCCTTCTCGTCCGGCTTTACCTGGTTCGATTTCGGCGATCTGGCGTCGATGGAAGCCGTGCGTTCCGCCAACACCTGTGCCGTGCTGCTGGAACCGATTCAAGGCGAGGCCGGCATCATCGTACCGCCGCCGGGTTATCTACGCGCCGTGCGCGATTGGTGCGATGAACACGACATCTTGCTGATTCTGGACGAAATTCAATCCGGCCTCGGACGCACCGGCCGCATGTTTGCGTTTGAACACGAAGGCATCCGCCCCGACGGCATGACGCTGGGCAAGGCGCTGGGTGGCGGCATTCTGCCGGTGTCCGCTTTTCTCGCCAACGATGATTTGATGGCGGTGTTCGAACCCGGCAGCCACGGTTCCACCTTTGGCGGCAACCCGCTGGCAGCAGCGGTCGCACTCGAAGCGCTGAATGTCATGGAAGACGAACAACTGCCCGGACGCAGCGCCGCACTGGGCCGGTATCTGTTGCAACAATTGCAGGCACTCGCCGAACGGTCACCGCTGATCCGCGCCGTGCGTGGACACGGCTTGTGGGTCGGTGTGGACCTCGACCCGGCACGCGTCAACGCACGCAAGGTGGTCGAACGACTGGCGCAACACGGCGTGCTGTCGAAAGAAACGCACGACACCGTGATTCGTTTCGCGCCGCCGCTCACGATTACGCATGAAGAGATCGACTGGGCGCTGGAGCGTTTCACCGCAACGCTGAACGAATTTGCCCCCGTCATGCCCGCCCGCGCGGCCGGCACGCAAGCAGACAGTGTTGCGCCCGCACCGCCACATCTCTTGATGAGCCCGCCCGATTTCTTTGAAGTCAGCTACCGCATCAATCCGTGGATGGAACCCGACCAGTGGGCCGGGCAAGCGCAACAACTGGCGGAGGATGCGCGCGCGGGCTGGCAGCAATTGAAATCGACGTACGAATGGTTCGGCGCGACCGTCACCGTCAAGCCGCCCGCGCAAGGATTGCCGGACATGGTGTTCACCGCCAACTGCGCGGTGGTGCTGGATGGCAAGGTGCTGCGGGCGCGCTACATGCACACGCAGCGGCAGGGCGAAGAAATCCACGGCCGCAAGATGTTTGAAACGCTGCAAGCCGAAGGCAAGGTGACATCACTGCACACGACGCCACCCGGCGTGTTTTTTGAAGGCGCAGGCGATGCGATCTGGGATGCCACGCGCGGCGTGATGTGGCTGGGCTATGGTCAGCGTTCCAGCCGCAAGGTGGCGGAAGTCGTGCGCAATGTGTTCAGTGTGCCGACCCTGTCGCTGGAATTGAGCTCGCCACACTTCTATCACCTCGACACCTGCTTCTGCCGCCTGTCGGGCGGCGAAATCATGATCTGGCCGCAAGCCTTCAGCGCCGACAGTCTGCAACTGCTGCAGGAGATTGTCGGCGAGCACTTGATCATTGCCAGTGAAGAAGATGCCATGCATCTCGGCGTGAACTCGGTCTGTATCGACCGCAATGTGGTGATGTGTTATTGCTCGGACGCACTGCGTAGTGCGCTCGAAACACGTGGTTATCACGTGCACGTGGTGGATCTCGGCGCGTTCAATCGCTCGGGTGGGGCGGCGTATTGTTTGACCTTGCGCCTGGATACGGTGACGGAAAATCTGAGCCACAGAGGGCACAGAGAACACAGAGAAAAACCAAGCACCTCAGAAGAAAGTCTTGATCGGCAGATTGCGCAGACGACCGTAGATGAATGAAATTTCCGTCAATGATGACAACATTCAAATCGGAGTTCGTCATTCCCGCGAAGGCGGGAATCCATTGAAGTGCTTGGTTAACATGGATTCCCGCCTTCGCGGGAATGACGGTCTTCGTTGTTAATAAATCTACCGTGATCATAAAACCCAATACACAAGACAAATGCCATTGTCTTTCTCTGTGCTCTCTGTGTCCTCTGTGGCTAGATTTTTCAACACCGATCAAACAAAGCCTGTACCTCAG
>JGI1358J11329_10001633_pt1 | contig 18291 bp, 15 predicted proteins | sample Subgroupgradi54m_FD_11329 | JGI IMG/M metagenome (IMG submission 11329)
GAGCCGATCCCCCGCACCATCGGCAGGTGCGTATGTCCCAGGAGGATAAAGTCAGCCCTGACCCCTTCGATCTCCTCGCGGAGCTGATCGTCGGGCAGTTCGGGCGTGATCTCATATCCGTACAGCGGGTCACGAGGTGTGGCGTGGAAGACGGCAAAGCGGTACCCGTCGAGCTCGAACTCGACCGAGTTGGGTAGCGCCCGCAGCCAGTCAAGGTCCTCGCTGCTCAGGAGTGTGCGATGGCAGGCGAGGGTCGCTTCTGCCAATGCCTTCTGATCTGGCGAGCAGTGACAATCGACGTCAAGCGCCAAGGCATTGTCGTGATTGCCACGGATGGCCACGAAGGCGCGCTCCCTGATGAACCTGATGACCTCGTTCTGGGAGGGTCCATAGCCAACCAGATCGCCAAGGCAGATCAAGCGGTCGAACCCCTCCGCTGTGGCAGCTTCGAGCGCCGTCAGATTGGCGTGCAGATCGGAGAGCACCAGGATTCTCATCGAGTGGTCACCTCTGGATTCGTTTCATTATCTCACGGTGGGGCCTGTCTCGAAAGAACTTCGTGACGCGACCTGAATCGCTCAACGATTGCCTTTGAGGTGGCCATAGTGTATGATTTCTCGGACGCGGCGTGAGGCGTGTGCGAACAAGGAGACGCGTGAGTGCATAGCTTTCGGCAAGTGATAGTGGATGAGATTCTCCCTGCAGTGAGTAAGCCGTCCCGGTACATCGGGATGGAATGGAACGCCATCAAGAAGGATCCCGCCAACGCTAAAGTCAAAGTCGCGCTTGCCTTTCCTGATACGTACGAAATCGGCATGTCCCATCTGGGCCTGAAGATCCTGTACCAGGTCCTGAACCGGCGGCCGGAGTTTATGGCGGAGCGGGCCTATGCGCCGTGGGTGGATGCGGAGCGGCTGCTGCGGCAGCGGCGGGTTCCACTCTGCACCATTGAATCCGGCTACAGCCTGGCTGATTTCGATCTGATTGGCTTCACGCTGCAGTACGAACTCTCCTACACGACGATCCTGAACATGCTGGACCTGGCCAGTGTCCCGCTCCAGAGCGAGCAGCGCCGCGAAGGGGATCCGTTCGTGATCGTGGGTGGTCCTGTCGTCTTCAACCCGGAGCCGGTCGTCGACTTTATCGACCTGTTCCTGCTCGGCGATGCGGAGGAGGCGATTGTAGAGATCTGTGAAGCGGTCCTGCAGTGGAAAGCATCGGGCGGGCGGCGCGAAGAGCTCCTTGAGGCATGGGCCAAGATCGAGGGCTGCTACGTGCCCGCGCTCCACCAGGGCGAGACAATCCGCAAGCGGACAGCAATCCACCTCGATGGGATCGACTATGGCGCGTTCCCTGTCCCGTTCATGGAGATCGTTCATGACCGCGCAAGTATCGAGGTGATGCGTGGATGCACGCAGGGGTGCCGCTTCTGTCAGGCCGGCTACCTCTACCGACCGCTTCGAGAGCGATCGGCCGAGGAGATCATGCAGATGACCCTGCAGGCAAGACGGGGAACGGGATATGAAGAGATCTCGCTCGGCTCGTTGAGCATCGCCGATCTGACCGATCTCCCTCATCTTATCCACCCGCTCATAGAGGAACTCCTGCCGGAAAAGATTTCGCTGTCGCTCCCCTCCCTGCGGGTGGAAGCCCTGAACCGTTTTCCGCAGTTGGCCGAGGAGATCGGACGGGTTCGGAAGACCGGCTTCACCATCGCGCCGGAGGCCGGAAGCCAGCGACTTCGAAAGGTGATCAATAAGGAGGGGTTCGATGAGGAACAGATCTTCATGGCCGTGAGGAATGCCGCCAGATCAGGCTGGGAGTCGGTGAAGTTCTACTTTATGATTGGGCTCCCGACCGAGACGCAGGCGGACCTGGACGAGATGATTCGCATCACGCGGGAATCGGCGCGGATCGCGCGGGCGGAGTCGGCTCGAGGCTTTGGGCTGACGGTCAGTACCTCCTCGTTCGTCCCGAAGCCCCACACCCCCTTCCAGTGGTTCGCGCAGGAGCCGATGGAAATCCTCAAGGAAAAGCAGAATTTCCTGAAGCGAAAGTTACGAGAGGCGAATGTGTCGTACAAGTGGCATCATGTCCAGTCCTCCTTCCTGGAGGCGGTCTTCTCCCTGGGTGACCGCTCACTTGGTCGAGCCATCCTTCGTGGCCATGAGCTCGGATGCCGGCTTGATGGCTGGACTGAACAACTGAAGTTCGACCGATGGATGCAGGCCTTCGACGAGACGGGGATCGATCCGAAGGCGATCGCTAATCGGTCGCGCAACCTGGATGAGCCGCTGCCGTGGGATCATATCGACATCGGCGTCAGTAAGTCGTTCCTGCAGCGAGAGCACAAGAAGGCGTTAGAGGTCCGCGGAACGGCCGATTGTCACACGGCTCCATGCACGGCCTGTGGCGAGATCTGCATGCCCAACTGGCTGACCTGGGCGGAAGAGGTCGGGATGAGAGTTTCGAGTTTGGAGTTTGAAGTTTCGAGTTCAAATTGCCCGGCGCCAAATGCTGAACCCGAAACCCGAAACCCGAAACCCGAAACTTTAAGTGAAGCGCCGGTGCAGCGCATCCGGTTTGTTTTTCAGAAGATCGGGGTGCTGAGGTATCTTTCGCACCTGGAGTTGATGAAGGCGTTGGGCCGGGCGCTGCGTCGGGCTCGAGTGGCCGTAGCCTACTCCCAAGGGTATAACCCCCAGCCAAAGCTCGCGTGTGCCATGGCGCTTCCAGTGGGGGTCGAAGGGTGGCAGGAGCTGGCGGACATCGAGTTGATCGCGGCCATAGCCCCAGAGGAGTTGGTGGCGCGGGTCAATCGATCCCTGGCGCCGGAGTTACACCTGCTCCGGGCCTGGGAGGTTCCATTGACGTCGCCCTCGCTCACGCCGTTGGTGCGGGAGCTCAACTATCGAGTCTCATTGCCGCTGAATGGCTCCTCCCAGGAGATCCAAGCGAAACTTAGCTCCCAGGCGCTCTGCAATGAGTGGCTCGATCAACCAAGCATCCCGGTCCGCGTCAGGCGAAAGGATAGGCTCGTGGACATCGATGTCCGGCCGCAGATCCTGGCGTTGGTGGCGCTACGCGAAGAGGGAAGTGCGTTCTGTTGGGACCTCCGCCTGAGTACGGGTCATGGCAGCAGTGTGCGACCTCACGTGATTATGGCTCACCTGCTGAAGGATACGCTCGACGGCCAGTGTGATGAATGGGAAGCGAAGTTGCGTGTGGCAAGAGTTGCGCTGATCCTGGATGGCGAGCAGTGATTGCTCTTGCCGCTTGTGAGCATTAACGTTGAGGAAACCACCTGTTTAAGGAGAAAGCGATTATCGCTCAATGAAACGCGAGATCATTGTTAACTCTTCCATAGTGGAAACCCGAGTGGCCGTCCTGGAGGACGGCGTTCTAGTCGAGCTGCTGATCGACGACTCGAAGAATAAGAGCATTGCCGGAAACATCTACAAAGGGCGTGTTCTAAAGATCCTTCCCGGGATGCAGGCGGCCTTCGTGGATTTGGGCCTGGCGAAGGATGCCTTTCTGTACGTCCGGGACATCTTCGAGGACGTAGAGGAGTATGAGCAGATGCTCACCATCGGAGAGGATGGCGAGCCTGGAGAACCCCTCTCTGAGGAGCCGAGGCCCAGCTTCTCTCGAGGTCGCCGCCCACAGGCCAGCATCGAGGAAATCCTGAAGGAGGGCCAGGAGATTGTCGCACAGGTGGCCCGTGAGCCCCTCGGGACCAAGGGCGCTCGTATCACCTCTCACATCACCCTGCCCGGCCGCCACCTGGTCTACATGCCCACCGAGCAGCACGTCGGGGTCTCGCGAAAGATCGAGGATGAGGCGGAACGATCCCGGCTGAAGCAGGTCATCGAAGAGATTAACCCTCAACGGGAGGGAGTCATCGTCAGGACTGCCGGGATCGGCAAGGGGAGAGCGGAGATCGAGGCCGACCTCGAGTTTCTTCGGTCCCTCTGGAAAAAGATCAAAGACAAGGCCGAAACACTCACCGCCCCGGCAGTGGTCCAGAAGGACCTGGACCTGATCTTCCGGATTTTCCGCGACCTCTTCACGAAGGAGGTGGTCCGCCTGGTGGTAGACAGTCCGGCGGAGTACGAGCGGTGTCTGGAGTATGCCGAGTCGCTGCATCCCGATCTGAAGTCGCATCTATTCCTTTACACCGAGGATGAGCCGATCTTCAAGTCGTTCGGCATTGAACGAGAGATCGAGAAGGCACTGCGACACAAGGCGTGGCTCAAGTCAGGGGGCTACATAGTGTTGGAGGAGACTGAGGCGCTCGTCTCCATCGATGTCAACACCGGAAAGTATGTCGGTAAGCACGATTTTGAAGAGACGGTCCTCAAGACCAACCTGGAAGCGGCCCGGGAGATCGCGCGCCAGGTGCGCTTACGAGACCTGGGTGGGATCATTATCATCGACTTCATCGACATGGCTCGGCAGGAGAGTCGGGATCGGGTGCTCCAGGACCTGAAGGAGGCGCTGAAGCCCGACCGCTCCCCCACCAACGTCTCACTCCTGTCAGAGCTGGGCCTGGTCGAGATGACGCGGAAGCGGGTCCGCCAAGGGTTGAACAAAGCCCTGAGCGCTTCCTGCCCCGCGTGCGGCGGTCTTGGCTACGTCCGTTCAACCCCCTCCATCGCCCATCAAGTCCTTCGAGAGGTAGAGTGGCGGCTGTTCAGCAAGCGTATCCCCCTAATTCGGATCCGTGCCCATCCCGACCTGATCGACTGGTTCCGAGCTGAGGATGGCGAGGTAATCGAAGCGCTCCAGCAGACCTACGGCGGAGAGATCGTCCTGGTTCCGGAAGAATCGTTGGCTCCAGGGAAATACCAGTTGCTGGAGGGGTAGCGTGGAGGTTGAGATCTGCTGCTCGGATCGGTCATCCGGGGGGCACTGTTTTTAGAGAGGAAGCCAGCCAAGACGCAATCGACATTGAAGGGCTAGGGGCCAGACACCCTAACGCCTCGCCCTTGCACGCGTTCCCGTCGGATTCTTTGAGAAGCCCCGCGACCACAGCATGAAGCGCCTCACGTTATCCAACAGCCGCCTGGGATTGTATACCGAGTGCCCCCGTTGCTTCTGGCTGGACATCAACGCCGGGACCAGGCGCCCAGAAACTATCTTCCCGAGCCTCCCTGGCGGGCTGGACCTTCAGTTCAAGCGATACTATGATCAGTTCAGGGGTCGTAGCGAGCTGCCCCCTGAAGTGAAAGGAAAGCTCCCGGGAGGTCTGCTATCGGACGCGCAGACTATCGACCGATGGCGTGACTGGAGACGCGGGATCCGCTATGCGCCGGCTTGGGCTGACGTTGAAGTGATGGGGGCGTTGGACGAATGCCTCGTGGACGAGGCCGACTTCTACTACCCGCTGGACTACAAGACCCGTGGGTATGCCCCAAAGGCTGACACCCACGCATTCTACCAGAATCAGATGAACCTCTACACGCTGTTGCTGGAAGGCAACGGCCACAAGACCAAATGCCTCGCGTATTTGATCTACTATCATCCGGTCGAGGTGAAAGCCCACGGCCTCATTCAGTTCCAGGTCGACGTCCAGGAAGTTCCGACTGACCCTGCGGCCGCCGAAGCACTCGTGAAGGATGCCGTAGCGATTCTTCACGGCCCTGCCCCGGCCAGTTCATCCTCGTGTGGGTTCTGCCGATGGAACACCGCAGTCCAGGAGTGGGAAGACGCCCCACGACTCAACCTGTAGTTAGCCATACGCCGACTTGGCCGTCGCATGTCATCGTAGGAGACTTGTCCGTGGTAAAGCATACCCCTCTACGCAAGCAAGCCCGACGCAGCTTTGACGAGAATGGGGGGCGCTTATACAGTCGAAGGGACGGGGGCGCCTGACGTTGAGCCAGCTTCAGCAACATACGGAAATGTCTTGAAAATCCACTATTGAATGGTAGAATATCTACCATGTTAAGACGGCATCTCCAGCACTTGGTGGAGCGATCCCTGGCGGACTTCCCGGTGGTGCTCATCACCGGGGCCCGCCAGGTGGGTAAGTCCACGCTCGCCCAGGCCCTCATCACCCAAGACTGGCGAGCTACGTATCTGACGCTGGACGACCGGACGGTGCTGGACGCTGCCCTGAACGATCCGGATGGCTTTCTGGCGGCGAACCCCGCTCCGCTGGTTATTGATGAGGTGCAGCGAGCCCCCGATCTTCTCCGGGCCATCAAGCGGTGGGTGGATCGCGGACGGAAGAGCGGCCAGTTCCTGTTGACCGGCTCGGCCAACCTGATGACCCTCCGGACTGTCAGCGAGTCGCTGGCGGGACGGGTCGCTTTGCACCATCTCTTTCCCTTCTCCTTGGCCGAACGGCTCGACCGCGGAGTCCCATCCTTTCTGGGTGCGCTGTTCGAGGTGGACGACGCCCGGGCCCTGCTGAAGAGGTGGCGGCGACGGGATCGGCCGGCTACGGATCTGGTGGATGCCATCCTGCGGGGCGGCTATCCCCCAGCGAGTCTCATGCGGTCCGCCGTAAGCCGACGCCGGTGGTTCGACAGCTATCGGCAAACCTATCTGGAACGCGACCTCCGCGACCTGGCGAACATCCAATACCTGACGGACTTTGGCCGGCTGCTGATCCTCACCGCGATCCGCTCCGGACAAACGGTCAACTTGGCCGCCTTCTCTCGGGAGCTCGGGCTCCCCCAGATGACCCTCAAGCGGTACCTTGACCTCTTGGTCCTGACCTACCAGGTGTCCATGGTCCCTGCCTACCACGTCAATGTGGGCCTGCGCCTGGTGAAGACGCCCAAGCTCTACGTCACCGATACGGGATTGGCGTGTCACCTGAGCGGGACGAGAGATTGGGTCACGTTGGAGCGACAGGGGCGCGTAGGCGCGCTGGTGGAGACCTGGGTGGCCAACGAGCTAGACAAGTGGATCGCCTGCCAGGAAGATGACTACCGGCTCTACTTCTGGCGCACACACACGGGTCAGGAGGTAGATTTCCTTCTGGTTCGAGGAGAAGAGATCGTTGCCCTTGAAGTCAAAGCGACTACTAAAGTAGAACGGGGCGACCTAGCTGGGATTGAGGCATGTGAGCGGGCTCTCGGGGATCGGGTCCGCTTCTCGGTCGTGCTGTATCGAGGCGAACAGGTGCTAGGGCTTGGACCGCGCCGCCTGGCGGTTCCCCTTGAGACGGCGTTCCTGGGTGAGGTTAGGACATGATGCGACGCTCTTGCAGCCTCGATGGAGCGGGTATCGCATGGCCGGTGCGGGATGATTTTGCGAATCGGATGACGTGACGGCTGGAAAGAGAAGGATGAAGCAGGTGCAGGAGGCCAAGCACTATGTAGCAGGGCATCGGGAGCGGCTGCGGGCACGCTACCGGCTAAATGGCGAGGCGGCGCTCGAAGATTACGAGCTGCTGGAACTCCTCCTGACGTATGCCATTCCCAGGCGCGACACCAAGCTGCTCGCGAAGAAGCTCCTGGAACGATTCGGGACGCTGGCCCGTGTCTTCGAGGCTGAGCCAGCAACCCTGGAAGCAATAGACGGGATCGGGTCCCAGGTGGCCACGCTGATTTCGCTGATTCGACCCCTCGCGACGCGCTTCCTCACCGAGCCTCGCGGCGCGAAAACGGTGCTCAGGTCTACCGCGGATGCCGCCGCCTATTTTCAGGCCAAGCTGAAGGGATTATCTGAAGAAGAGGTCCATGTCGCGTTCGTGAATTCGAAAAACGCGGTGATGGCCACCGAGTGCCTGCAGCGCGGGACCGTGGACCAATCGGTTGTGTATGTCAGGAAGGTGATCGAGCGTACCCTGGCGCATAAGGCCAGCGGCTTCCTTCTGGCCCATAATCACCCCAGCGGTGACCCCACGCCATCTAGTGATGACAGAGATCTGACCCAGGCGCTGAAGGCCGCCACGGCGACCGTAGGTGTGCGCTTCCTCGACCACCTGGTCATCGGCGAGACCGATCCCTTTAGCTTCAAGGCCAACGGGCTGCTGTAGCGGATGGAACGGAAAGGTAGAGCTGAACAAACAGAGAATGGAGGGGACGATGGCGAAGTTGTTGATTACAGCGACCTACGGGTACGACAACTCCACTCGGGCGGCGATGCCGTTCTTTCTGGCGAAGGGGGCGAAGGAATCGGGGATTGATGTCGGCATTGTGCTGGCGCTCGATGCCACGGTCCTGGTCAAACCGGAATTACGGCAGCACGTGAAGCCCCACGGGTTACCTCCACTCGACGAGCTATTCCAGTTCGCCGTGGATCATCAGATCCCGGTCTACGTCTGAGGGGGGTGAGCCCAGACCCGGGGGGTCTTGGATGAAGACCTCAAGCGTGTGTCGGTCGTCGAGAAGATCGACATCAAACGGTACGCCCAACTGCTCATGGAATATGACCGGTCGGTTACTTACTGAGGAGCTTGTTAGCTGTTAGCCGTCAGCGATCAGCCGGAGATATACTTGACGGCGTAAGTCTTAGGCGGTTCGTCATTCCGGACTTGACAAGCCTGCCCCGTACTTGATACGGGGGAATCCAGTAGTTTTCTGGATTCCCGCTCCCCGCTTAAAACATGCGGGGACAAGCTTCGCGGGAATGACGTCCATCGGCTGATCGCTTACCGCTTTTCCAGAGGGAGACAACAGTATGCGCGCGATTCGCATGCATGAGTATGGGGGTCCTGAAGTGCTTCGCTACGAGGAGGTGGCTCTCCCCGAGCCCGGCGTGGGCGAAGCGCGGGTCAAGGTTGAGGCGGCAGGGGTCAACTATATCGATATCTACCAGCGGAAGGGCCAGTATCCTGACCCGCTGCCGGTGATCCCCGGCAGGGAGGCGGCCGGCGTAGTGGATGCGGTCGGTCCTGGCGTGTCGGACCTCACGCCGGGAGCCCGCGTCGTCTACGCGATGCACGTGGGCGCCTACGCGGAGTATGCGGTGGTCCCGGCGCGGAGGCTGGTGCCGATTCCGGACGCATTGGAGGTACGGGTGGCGGCGGCGGTGATGCTGCAGGGGCTGACCGCACACTATCTGACCCACAGCACCTATCCACTGCAGCCGGGCGACCGCGCGCTGATTCATGCGGCTGCGGGCGGCGTCGGCCTGCTCCTGGTCCAGATGGCCAAGCGGCGGGGAGCCTGGGTCATCGGAACCGTCTCGACAGAGCAGAAGGCAGATCTGGCGAGACAGGCCGGTGCCGATGAGGTGATTCTCTACACGCAGGTTGACTGTGAAACGGAAACCAGGCGCTTGACGAATGGCAAGGGAGTACACGTAGTCTACGACTCGGTCGGGCAGACCACCTTCGACAAGAGTCTGAACTGTCTCAGGCCTCGCGGCTACCTCGTGCTCTACGGCCAGTCCAGCGGGCCAGTGCCGTCGCTGAACCCCCAGGTGCTCAGCACCAAGGGTTCACTGTATCTGACCCGTCCGAACCTGATGCACTACACACTCGACCGGGCCGAACTGCTGAAGCGGGCATCGGATCTGTTCGACTGGATCACAGCCGGTACGATCACCGTGCGGATCGACGCGACCTTCCCGCTTGAGGAAGCCCCGCTTGCCCATCGCTACCTTGAAGAGCGTAAGACTAAAGGGAAGGTCTTGCTGATCCCCTGATGCGCGGCCCTCAACTCGTGCTTTCTTTGCTTGTGTTGTTGACGGGACCAGTATCGTGTGGGGGAGCAGACAGCACGCAGGGGTTGCCGCTCCATCAGATCAGACTGCCGACAGGGTTTGAGATCGGCATCTACGCGAGCCATGTCCCCAACGCCCGTTCAATGGCCCTCAGCCCAAACGGCACGCTGTTTGTTGGCACCCTCACGGCAGGGAATGTTTATGCTATCGTCGATCGTAACCACGACGGCAAGGCGGACGAGGTCATCACGATCGCGCGAGGGCTCAATATGCCGAATGGCGTCGCATTTCACAATGGCGCGCTCTACGTGGCCGAAGTGAACCGCATTCTGCGGTACGACGATATCGAAGCCCACCTGAAAGACCCGCCCCAGCCTGTGGTGCTCAGTGAGCGCTTCCCCCGAGATCGGCATCATGGCTGGAAGTTCATTCGCTTTGCCCCCGATGGGTGGCTGTACATCCCCGTAGGCGCCCCGTGTAATGTCTGTGAGCGCAAAGATGAGCGCCATGCTTCGATTATGAGGATGAGGCCGGATGGGACTCGATTGGAGATCTTCGCGCGGGGCGTCCGCAATACGGTTGGGTTCGATTGGCATCCGAAGACGCGTGAGCTCTGGTTTACGGATAACGGGCGAGACTGGATGGGCGACGATCTGCCGCCGGACGAACTGAATCATGCACCGCGTCCAGGGCTGCATTTTGGCTTTCCCTATTGCCATGGGCGAACTCTTCCCGATCCCGGGTTCGGGAAGGGGCGGAAGTGTGAGGAGTTTACCCCGCCAGCGGTAGAACTCGGGCCACACGTGGCAGCGCTCGGCGCGCGCTTTTACACGGGGACGATGTTTCCGGACGAGTTTCGAAATCACCTGTTCATTGCGGAACACGGATCGTGGAATCGGAGCGCGCCGATCGGGTATCGTGTGACCCTTGTGGAACTTGAAAACCAGCGTGCGCTCCCGTACGAGGTCTTCGCCGAGGGGTGGCTCCAAGGCGGTCACGCGTGGGGACGTCCTGTGGACCTGCTTGTCATGCCGGATGGCGCGATGCTGGTTTCAGATGATGAGGCAGATGTAATTTATCGGATCAGCTACAGAAAATAACCTTTCTCACATTTTAGTAAGAAAGGCTTTCAGGCGATTGCACGGGTTATATATTTTTGCTGCATATTTTTGCGCGACAAGAAAAACAATTTATGGTAAAGATGATAGGCCTTTTTGAGGAGCGGCGAAGGTGAGGCAACGGGGGAAGTGGTGTCGATAAGCAATCGCGAGCATCGGCTTTGACTAAGGAAAGGAGAGAAAGGGTGGGACACTGGGGCAGGAGATCATTATCGTGGTTGGGTGAATTGGCCGTTGCAGTAACAATAGTAGGCTTGGTCGGCGCGTCGAGCGCAATGGCGGGGGATCCGCAATCGACCGGTGAAGGTGCTACCCGACAAGTAGAAGGCGCAGTGCTGCTGGAGACAGAGCAAATCGAGGAATACGACCCCTGGGAGCCTTACAACGAGAAGATCTTCACATTCAACCACAAAGTATTTGATCGGTACGTCCTGAAACCAGCGGCGACTGCGTGGGATTATCTGCCGGACCCTGTGCAGGAAAGTCTCGGTAAGGCCTTCGATAACATCGCCACGCCTCGCCGTGTAGTCAATAACCTGCTGCAGGCCAAATTCAAGAGTGCCGGAACCGAACTGGCTCGCTTCGGCATCAACACAACGGTGGGTGTCGTCGGCTTCTTCGATGTCGCGAAGAAGATGGGACTTGAAAAGAGCGACGCGGATACAGGCCAAACGCTAGGTATCTGGGGAGTAGGCCCCGGTCCCTATTTAATCTTGCCCTTCTTGCCGCCGCTAACGGCTCGTGACGCCTTCGGCTTTGCGGCGGACGCGGCCATGGACCCACTGAATTACCTCATCCCGTTCGCCGCATTGGCTGGAAGGGGAACCGGGGACGTCGTCAATACCCGGTCGCAGAACCTGGAATTATTCGAAAGCGTTGAAGAGTCGACCGTTGACTTGTACAGTGCGGTGCGGAATTTCTACCTGCAAGGGAGACAGCGGGCCATCGCGAAGTAATCGTATACTCTCAACCCTCACGCCTTGTGACGTGAAGCGGCTGTCACCACTGTCAGCTCTTCCGGATCTTGTGTGGGTAAACGATATCCTGGATGCGCTTTAGGGCGTGGCAGGTAGTTGTCACTTCTGCGCCTCTCGGGGCGACCTTCTCGTTTCAGTGGGTCCCCGCTCCTTCGGCGAAGTTCGTTCCTCCTCCTGCCTACTCACGCCAATACCGGAGGACCTACGTAACAGCCGGAAGAACCTTTTTCTTCAGGACCCCCTTCTCGACCTCCGACAGACACAGGTCACGCCTCCCAACCTATTAGCATTGACCGTTATGCAGTTTCCTCGTTGAATCCACTGGGGGTTCATTCCCCGCGGCTTGCCGCGAGTTCGTCATACCGGCGGAAGCCGGTATCCAGAGGACCCGACTGGATTCCCCCGTATCAAGTACGGGGCAGGCGTGTCAAGCACGGAATAACGGGCCAGAACAGAAGACGATACCCCGCAGCTTGCTGCGGGGTAGTTCATCAGCGAGAACAATTTACCCTCCTCGTACGCAATTCCAACTCTATAGAGATCGAACTGGCCTGGGTGCAATACGGACAACCATGCGCCGCGCGGGCGCTTTTCGGGGCATCGTATTCCAGCGCTCGGCATGGCACGATAGTTGCCATCTGTATTGATGTTGCACGTGCGCTTCAGATTGCCATCGTCCCCCTCTCCTACAATTGGATTCGATTACGATAGCGATGAGTGGGCAGATGCCATCCTTTGGTCGAAAGGTAATTCGCCTGGGGACCCCCCTGCTTCTGCTTGCGGGATTCGCTGCCACCTGGGCGGCCTGGCATGTCGTGGTCGGCCGGGCATTTGGCCCCACGCTACTGATTTATGCCGATACCACCCGCGAACCAATGGTAACCTTCCGCGGTGCTTCCTACGTGTTTGGCGAAGAGCGTCCCCTGAGTGCCTACCCTCCCCTCTTAATCGATGCGGTACTGCTCATGGAAGATCGCCGCTTCTATGAACATCATGGAGTAGATTTTCGCGCGGTCATGAGGGCTGCATGGGCGAACGTACAGCATGGGTCCATAGTCCAGGGCGGTAGCACCTTGACCCAACAACTCACCCGGTCGCGGTATCTCACCCATGAACGCACGTTCTCGCGAAAGATCAAAGAGGTTGCCATCGCCCTGGGTATGGAAATAATCCTGTCGAAGCATGAGATTCTGGAGCGGTACCTTAATGATGTCTATCTCGGCCAACGCAGGACCTACGAGATACGCGGAATTGCGGCCGCCTCGCCATTACCTGGGCAAAGAGCCTGGCGCGCTTCGCCCGGCTGAGGTGGCCGTGTTAGTCGGCCTGATCCGGTCGCCCAACACAACCTCTCCTCTCGTCTCGCAGCAACATGCCCGTAAGCGCCGGGACTTGGTCCTTCGCCGGCTGCGGGAGGAGCGGAGACTGAGCGAGTCCGAGTACCGGTACGCCCTGAAGGAACCAGTCCGGGTAGTACGGGACTCGACTGTGGAGGCGACGCATTTTTTGGATTTCGTCCGGAAAGAACTTGAGGCCAAGCTTTTCGGCGCCTCGGGTGGCAGGACGGCTGAAGGTCTTTACCACCCTTGATGTGGTGACGCAGGCGGCTCAGCAGGCCGTTGTAAAGGGGCTATTGAAGCTTGACGGGCGGCGAAAGAGGACGCCAGAGCATGCCGTGGAGGGCGCACTGGTGGCGCTGGACGTGCAGCATGGAGCCATCAAGGCGATGGGGGGGAGGGACTATCAACGCAGCTAGTTTAACCGCGCCGTCCAGGCCAAACGACAGCCCGGCTCGCTCTTCAAGCCATTCATCTATTTGGCGGCTTTTGAAGCGGGGCGCGTCGATGGGCGCGAAGCGCTTATACCTGCTAGCCTTGTGGAAGATCGTCTGCTTGCGCTAGATGTGGGGAACGAGCGATGGATACCGAAGAACTTTAATGGTCGGTACTATGGGAAGGTGCGGCTACGCGAGGCGCTCGAGCGGTCCCTCAACGCTGCCACTATCACGATTGGGGAGCAAGTCGGGTTGAGTCGTGTGATCGATCAAGCGAAGGCTTCCGGCATCCAAAGCCGGCTTCGACCTGACCCAGCCACGCTACTAGGTGCTTCCGAGGTGAGCCTCCTGGAGATTACTGGGGCATACGGTACGCTCGCCAGGGGAGGGGAATGGCTCAAACCACACGCGATCAGGAAAGTGGAGGATGGGCAGGGGCATGTGCTGTTTGAAGAGAGCCGAGACGCACGACGAGCGGCCTCACCTCAGGCAGCCTTCTTGGTGACATCGATCCTGCAGGAGACCGTCGAACGGGACACCGCTGCCTCGGCTCACAGCCTCGGGCTTACCAGAGAAGCGGCTGGCAAGACCGGGACCAGCAACGACCTACGGGATGCCTGGTTCGTCAGCTACACGCCCGATCTGGTTGCTGGCGTATGGGTTGGTGTCGATTCCGGGGCGCCACTTCAGTTGACAGGGGCTCAGGCTGCGCTTCCGATCTGGACACAGTTCCTTGAGCAAGCATCTGTTGGCCATCCGCCTCGAAGCTTTGAGCCTCCTCCCGGGATCATCACAGCCAAGATCGATCCTTCCTCCGGCCTCCGCCTGACCCCCGGATGCCCGGGTGGGGTGGAAGAAGTCTTCATCCAGGGAACGGAACCAAGAGCAACCTGCTCCCAAGGTGAGTTCGCTCTCTGGCATTAGGTTCGTCACTTCTTTTCCCGCTAAATCTCCTAAATCGGGTCTACCCCAATTGGGGTAGACCACGTCCCAAAACGGGTGAGCGGAAGGGTGAGGCCACTTCCTTCATCGCCTGACTCTAGCAGGTAGGCTTAGTAACCTATGAGATCTATTGAGAAGAATCATTTATTTTTCGAGGTTAGGAGTTTGGCATTCCTCATGCGTATTCCTAAAAGTAACTATTGTCTGCCTGTTCATCCATGATGTCAAAACTAGGAAGGAGGGGATTTAAAACGATGATGAAGAAACTTGTTGTTGTGTTGATGGCTGCATTCTTCAGCGTCTCCGTTGCTGGTCTCAGCTTTGCTGACGAGAAGAAGCATGATGCCGCGCCTGCGGCGACCGGCGCTCCAGCCAACCCTTGCGCTGGCAAGGAGATGAAGGAGGAGTCGAAGAAGGCTAAGAAGGCGGCCAAGAAGAAGGTGGCCCCGAAGGTGGAGGCTCCGGCTCCAGCAGCCCCGTCTGCTGCACCAGAGAAGAAGTAACCCCTCTTCTTCTGACGATATGACGTCAAAACTAGAAAGGAGGTGATTAAAAACAGATGATGAAGAAACTTGTTGTTGTGTTGATGGCTGCATTCTTCAGCGTCTCCGTTGCTGGTCTCAGCTTTGCTGACGAGGCGAAGAAGCCCGCTGTCCCCGCGGCGCCTGCTGCGGAGAAGGCGGCCCCAGCTGCTGCCGCTGGCGAGAAGGAAATGCAGCCGAAGAAGGCCAAGAAAGCCAAGAAAGCGGCCCCGAAGGCGGAGGCTCCGGCTCCAATGGCAGCCCCAGCTCCAGCTCCTGCAGGCAAGTAACCGTTGTTGGTTCGTTAGGCTCGAACACGGGCCAAAAGGCACCCCACGCTTTGCGGGGTGCCTTTTATTTTCTGCCTTTTATTTTCTTGACACTGAAGTGGACGTGGGATAGATATACCGCGTCCCGCCAGAGTCGGGCGGAGCTGGATCCGCCGATGGCGGAAACAGGGAAAACGGTGAAGCCCTTTACCCAAAGCGGGAGAGGGTCAGGCCGTTGCTGCCCCGCAACTGTAAGCGGCGTTGAAATCTGCTGAACGCACTGTCTCAACAAGAGTTTCTAGTTTCGTGTTTAGAGTTTTGAGTTACGGATTGCGCGAGTTGAAAAACCCGAAACCCGAAACGCGGAACTCGAAACCTGGAATCTGTTGGATGGGAAGGCGCAGAGAGTAAGGTGAGCCGCGAGCCAGGAGACCTGCCCAGCCCCGAGGTGCTGATGACCTTCCGAGGGGGAGGGCGGCCTTGTCGCGTTCCGGGTTGACCGCGGCGCAGGTTCACTGTCCGGTTTGGGAATGAGAACCCCAATCCTCCTCGGAGGATTGGGGTTTTTTTGTTGCGGAGGAGCGGCCTGCATGCGGATCTGCTCATTACTGCCGAGTGCGACCGAGATCGTCTACGCCCTGGGCCTGGGCGACCAGCTCGTTGGGGTGAGCCACGAATGCGATTTCCCGCCCGACGCGACATCCAAGCCCACTGTCATTCGATCGGTCTTCGATCCATCCAGACTCAGCAGTTTCGAAATCGACCACACGGTGCGGGAAAGACTTCGCCGAGGCGAAGGGGTCTACACCATCGACCTGGATCGGCTGCGGGAGGCTCGCCCTGACCTGATCTTGACGCAAGAACTCTGTGATGTCTGCGCTGTCCCATATCGCGAAGTTAAGCGGGCAGTGGAGCAGCTCGACAGCCGGCCGCACCTGCTTTCCTTTTCCCCGCTGCTCTTGGGCGACGTCCTGCAAGACATCCGCCGGGTGGGAGAGGCAACCGGCAGAAGGGAGCGGGCCGAATCCATGGTCAAGCACCTGCAATCACGGATCGATCAGGTGATCTCCCGGGTGGCCGGTGCGGCCGGGCGACCGAAGACCTTTTGCGTGGAGTGGGTCGATCCCATCTATGCGGCTGGTCACTGGGTTCCGGAGATGGTGGAGATGGCAGGCGGGATCGATGGGCTGGGCAGGAAAGGGAAGCCGTCGATCCCGATCAAGTGGGAGCGTGTGGTCCGCTATGCCCCGGAGGTGGTCATCCTGATGGGCTGTGGCTTCGATGTGGAGCGGAACATTCGAGAGTTATCCCTGCTCACCAGGTTGTCTGGATGGGGGGACCTGCCCGCCGTGAAGCGCGGTTGGGTCTATGCGGTCAATGCAAGCGCCTACTTCAGCCGCTCCGGTCCTCGCCTCGTGGATGGCCTCGAACTGTTGGCGAGTATCCTTCACCCCGACCTGTTTCCCGGCGCGATGTCAGCCGAAGCGGCGCGTCAGATTCGAGGCGATGAGCTCTGCGGCCATGGCTAGACGGGCTCGAGCGTTGGCCGTCCTGGGGACGGCCTCTGACGTCGGCAAAAGCGTTATGGTTGCCGGGCTCTGCCGGCTGCTGCATCGGGCAGGGGTGCGGGTGGCGCCCTTCAAGGCCCAGAACATGTCGTTGAACTCCTTCGTCACCGTCGAGGGAGGGGAGATGGGGCGGGCGCAGGTCCTGCAGGCCTCCGCCTGTGGTCTGGTTCCGCATGTGGACATGAACCCGATCCTGCTCAAGCCCGAGGCGGACAATCGCTCGCAGGTCATCGTGCATGGAAAGGTCTTGGGCAGCCACAACGCGGGAGGCTACTTCGCCCGCGCCCGTGAGCTGTTCCGCTTCGTCCGGGAAAGCTATGAGCGTCTAGCCAGCCTGTACGACGTCATCGTGATCGAGGGGGCGGGGAGCGCCGCCGAGATGAATCTCCGCGACCGGGATCTGGTCAACTGGCCGGTGGTCGAGCTGGCAGACGCAGGGGTGGTGCTAGCGGCCGACATCGACCGGGGTGGGGTCTTCGCCCAGGTAATCGGTACCGTGGATCTGCTCGCTGCCGACGAGCGTGAGCGGCTGTTGGGGGTGGTGGTGAACAAGTTCCGGGGCGATCTCAGCCTGTTTGAGGACGGGGTTGCCTTCCTGGAAGCCCGCACTTCTCTTCCAGTCCTGGGGGTCCTCCCTTTCCTGCGCGATCTGGAGTTGGACCAGGAGGATAGCGTTGAGGTGGAGCGGTATAGGCACACATGCTTCACCTCCCAGGGAGTCAACGTGGCGGTGACGTTGCTGCCCCGGATGAGCAACTTCACCGATTTCAACGCGCTCGCCGCCGAGGGCGACGTGGCCCTGCGCTACGCGGCTTCACCTCGTGATATTACAGGGGCAGACGTGGTCGTGCTTCCCGGGAGTAAGAACACGATCGCCGACCTGGAACACCTGCGCCGCGCCGGCTTTGACGCGGCCCTGATGGCGCACGTGGAACGTGGAGGGGAGCTGGTGGGGATCTGCGGCGGCTATCAGATGCTCGGCCGCGTGATCGCTGACCCGTACGGTGTGGAGGCAGGTGGGCGGACGCAGGGTCTGGGATTGCTGGACGTGGTCACAGAGCTGCTGCCGCACAAGAGGACGGTGCAGGTCGAGGCGCTTCTCCTTCACGTAGATGCGTTGCCGGACAGCACGGTTTTGGGGTACGAGATCCACATGGGTGTGACCCGCCGCGATACCGCCCTGCCCTGCTTCCGCATTCTGCGTCGCATTGGGCAGGAGGGCCCGAGCGAAGATCCCGTTTGGCAGGAGCAGGAGGCTCTAGATGGGGCGATCCGCCAGGACCGGCTCGTGTGGGGAACTTACATCCACGGTGTCTTCGACCGACCGGGTTTTCGCCGTCTGTGGCTCAACCGGCTCCGTGAGCGAAAGGGCCTGCCACCGCTACACACTTCAGCGTCAGAGGCAGTCACGGTACGGCTTGCCTCCGAACTCGATCGCTGGGCCGACCACCTGCAGAAGCACCTGAATTTAGCCCCAATCTTTGCAGCCTTGGGGGCA
>JGI1358J11329_10001636_pt1 | contig 18272 bp, 17 predicted proteins | sample Subgroupgradi54m_FD_11329 | JGI IMG/M metagenome (IMG submission 11329)
GGGCAGGAACGGCTTGAGCGCCGCCTTGATGCCGACCGGGCCCCCGCCCGGCCCGCCGCTGCCGTGGGGAATCGAGAAGGTCTTGTGGATGTTCACATGCACCATATCGAAACCCATGTCGCCGGGGCGCAGGAGCCCCAGCAGGGCGTTCATGTTGGCCCCGTCCAGGTACATGAGCGCTCCCCGCTCGTGCACCAGCGCGGAGACTTCGAGGACCTCCTCCTCAAACAGCCCCAGCGTGTTGGGGTTGGTCATCATGAAAACCGCTGTGTCTTCGTCGACCGCCTTGGCCAAATCGGAAAGGGAAACCCTTCCCCGCGAGTTGGACCGGACCTCCACGACCTCGAACCCGCCCAGCGCCGCGCTGGCCGGATTGGTGCCGTGCGCCGAGTCGGGGACCACCACCTTCCTGCGGGGGCGGCCCTTGGCTTCGTGGAAGGCGCTGGCCATCAGCAGGGCCGTCAGCTCTCCCTGCGCGCCGGCGGCCGGCTGGAGCGTGACCGCGTCCATGCCGAGGATCTCCCGGAACAGACGCTCCAGCTCGAACAGCAGGGCCAGGGTCCCCTGGGCCGCCTCTTCCGGCGCGTAGGGGTGGAGCCGCGCGAATCCCGGCAGAGAGGCGATCTCTTCGTTCACTTTCGGGTTGTATTTCATCGTGCAGGAACCCAAGGGATAAAAGTTGGTCTCGGCCGAGAAGTTCAGGTGGGCCAGCCGCATGAAATGCTTCACGAGGTCCCGTTCACACAGCTCCGGCAGTCCGGCCGGCTCCCGGCGGATCAAGGAAGCCGGCAGGAGATCCTCCGGCTCCTTCCGCGGCACATCCAACGGCGGGAGGTCGAAGGCCCGCCGGCCCGGCGAGCTCAGCTCCTTCAGCAGGGGCTCCTGCAGACGGCCCGGCGAGTGGGGCGGCTTCGTGGAATGAAAGGGTTCTTTGACCATGGCTTGCCCGTTCACCGAAGCGCCTTTTCCACCGCCCGCGCGAACCGGTCCAGCGCGGCTTTGCGGTGGATCTCCGTGGCGCAGACCAACCAGCCGTTCGCCAGCCGGCGGTCCCAGCGCTTCAGCGGAAACCCTCCGAGGATCCCCTCCTGGAGCAGGTTGCGGTTCAGCCGCTCCGGGTCCACAGGGACCTCCAGCGCGAATTCATTGAAGAAAGACCCGGGAAACAGGAGCCGCACGCCGGGGATCTCCGTCAGCCGGTCCCGGCAGTAATGGGCGTTCTGAAGGTTCTGCAGGGCCAGCTCCCGGAAACCCTCTTTGCCCAGCGAACCGAGGTACACGGCGGCCCCAAGCGCCATCATCGCCTCGTTCGTGCAGATGTTGGAGGTCGCCTTCGCGCGCCGGATGTGCTGTTCACGCGTCTGGAGCGTCAGCGTGAAACCCCGGCGCCCATGAGCGTCCCGCGTCATCCCGACGATCCGCCCCGGCACCTTGCGGACCAGCTCTTTTTTGCAGGCAAACAGGCCGAGGTACGGGCCGCCGAAAGCCAGATCGGTGCCCAGCGGCTGTCCCTCCCCAACCACGATGTCCGCCCCATAGGAACCGGGAGAACGGAGAATCCCCAGCGAGATCGGGTTGACCGCCACGATGAAGAGAGCCCCGTGCCGGCGCGCCAGCGCGGACAGCTCCTCGACCGGCTCCAGACAGCCGAACGCGTTGGGCATCTGCACCACAATCGCCGCCGTATCGGAATCCACTTGAGCCCCCACCTGCTCGGGATCGAGGGTGCCGTGCCGCTCCGGGAGATCCACGATCCGGACCGGCGTCCGCTTCAGGTAGGTCTTCACCGTCTGACGGTACTCCGGGTGGACGGTTTGAGCGATGGCCACGCGCGAGCGGCCGGTCTCCCGCAGAGCCATCAGGCAGGCCTCCGCCAAGGCGCTGGCCCCTTCGTAGAGGGAGGCGTTGGCCACGTCCATGCCGGTCAGCTCGCAGAGCATGCTTTGGAATTCGTACATCGCCTGCAGGGTCCCCTGCGAGGCCTCAGCTTGGTAAGGAGTGTAGGCGGTCAGGAACTCCCCGCGGGAGGTGATGTAGCGCACCATGCTGGGGGTCCAATGGGAGTAGGCGCCGGCCCCCAGGAAGCAGGACTCCGGATCAACCGTTTTGTTCCTGCGGGACATCTCGCCGCAAAGGCCCAAGAGCTCCGGTTCCGAGAGGGGGCCCGGCACCTTGAGGTTCGCGCGGGGGATGATCTTCGGGATGCCTTCGGTCAGCTCCTCGAACGAGGAGACGCCGATGGTCTCGAGCATGACCTTGCGGTCATCCGGGGTGATCGGAACGAAATCCATTCCGGGGTTAGTGGCCTCCGCCCTTCACCCAGGCGTCGTACTGCGCGGGGTCCATCAGCTTGTCCTTCTCCGCCGGGTTTTTCGCCTTCATCCGGACGATCCAGCCGGCCTCGGTCGGAGAGCGGTTGATGAGCCCGGGGTCTTTCCCCAGCGCCTCGTTGATCTCAGTCACCGTGCCGGAGACGGGAGCGTAAATGGAGAAGGCCGCCTTGACCGACTCCACCACGGCGATCTCCTCCCCCTGCGAAACGCTCTTGCCCACCTTGGGCAGTTCGACGAAAACGACGTCGGAGATCTCCTGCTGAGCGTGCTGGGTAATGCCGACGGTCGCCAAGTCCGAATCCAAAGAAAGCCACTCGTGCGTCTTGCTGAATTTCACCGTTTTCTCCTATAGAAAGGAAGTTTGACGATTTCCGCGTCCACCTTGCGGTGATGGATCTCGATGCAGATCCTCGTTCCCGGGCGGGCCGCCTGCGGCGGCACATACCCCATGCCGACCGCCCGGTTCTGGGCCAGCATCGTGCCGCTGGTAACCTGCCCCACCTTGTTTTCCCCCTGGAAGATCGCGCAGCCGGGACGGGGGATCCCGGGCGCCTTCATCTCAAAACCGGCCAGCCGGCGGGTGATCCCTTCCCTCCTCTGCCGTTCCAGCGCGTCGCGGCCCATGAAGGGGCCCTTCTTCCACTCGATGGTCCAATCCAGGCCCGCTTCCAGAGGAGTGGTCTTCTCATCCAGGTCGGCCCCGCCCAGCGGGAGCCCGGCCTCCAGCCGCAGGGTGTCGCGCGCCCCGAGGCCGACCGGCTGGATCCCGAACGGTTCACCCGTTTTCAGCAGGGTTTTCCATAAATCCGGCAGGTCCTCGACCGCGGCAAAGAGTTCACAGCCATCCTCGCCGGTGTAGCCGGTCCGGCCGACCCAGACGCTCTTCCCGGCAACGGTGCCGGCGGCGGCGTGATACCGCGGCAGGTGATCCAGAGTGATTGAAGAAAGGGCTTTCAGGATCTCCGCCGCGTTGGGCCCCTGCAGGGCGAGCGTCCCCACTTTTTCCCGAAGGTCCTCCACGCCGGCCCCACCCCTTAAGCGGGCCTTGAGCCAAGCGAGTATCTTGTCGCCGTTGGCGGCGTTCACCACCGGGCGGAACCTCCCCGGCTCCAGGCGATAGAAGATCATCTCGTCCATGATCCAGCCGCGGGAGTTGAGCATCGGCGTGTAGATGGCCCGGCCCGGCTCCAGCGAGACCATGTCCTGGGTGACCAGCAACTGCAGCTGGGCGGCCGCCTCCGGCCCGGAAACTTCCAGGTGGCCCAGGTGGGAGACATCGAAGAGCCCGGCTTTCGTGCGGACCGCCTCGTGCTCCCGCAGTATAGAGGAATAGTAAATCGGCAGTTCCCAGCCGGCGAAGGAGCAGAACCGGGCGCCCAGTTCCGCGTGCAGGGGGTAAAGCGGTGTTTTCTTTAAGGCCGTCTCGGGAGGAGACGCGACATCACTCGACATGAGGAGCGTATTATACCAACAAACTATTCCGCCAGCAGGGCTTGAATCTCCTTCTCGAAGACGGCCTTATCCTGGTAGCCGAGGTACTTCTGGGCGATCCTTCCCTGTTTGTCGATTAGGAAGGTGGTGGGGATCCCGCGGATGCCGCCGTACCGCTGTGCCAGCTCCTGCGTCCCGGCCGCGGCCAATGGGTAATTGATCTGGTTCTGTTTCGCGAAGGGGGCCACGTCTTTTTCCCCGCCCTGATCCAGCGCCGCGCCGATCACCTCCAAACCCTTGCCGTGGTACTGGCTGTACAGCTCCTTGAAGTGCGGGATCTCCGCCTTGCACGGGGGACACCAGGTGGCCCAGAAATCCAGCAGGACCACCTTCCCCTTCATCGAAGAGAGCTGGATCGGCTTTCCATCCAACCCTTTGAGGTTGAAATCGGGAGCCGGCGGTCTCGAACCCTGCTGGGGCGCCGCGCTGCATCCGGTCGCGGCCAAGCCGACTATCAGAATTGCCATGAGGATCTTTTTCATCTTTTCCTCGCTTAGAGTGAAAACCGGTTGAAGAACGTGAGGTACTGGGAGAGCCATGCCAGCCGGTCCGCCATGATTAACACGCCGACCACCAGCAGAAGAAGGCCGCTGGCGATCTCCACCACCCGGAGGAACCTGCGGAACCGGCCGAAGAAACGAAAGAAGGCCTGCACCCCTAAGCTCGTGGCCAGGAACGGGATGCCCAGCCCCAGCGAATAGGCCGCCAGCAGCAGGATCCCCTGCTTCACCGTCTCCTGCGTGGAGGCGAGCGCCAGGATCCCCGCCAGGATCGGCCCGATGCAGGGGGTCCAGCCGAACGCGAACGCGGCGCCTACTCCCACAGCCCCCAGCGCGGTCAACGGGCGCTTGCGCACTTCGATCTTCTTCTCGTACTGCAGGAAGGGGATCCGGAAAATGCCGGTCAGGTGCAGGCCGAACAGGATGATCACCGCGCCCGCGGCGATCCGAAGCGCCGCGAGCCGGGGCAGGAGCAGGCCGCCCAGCGCCGTCGCCGACGCGCCCAGCGCAATGAAGACGATGGAAAACCCGAGCACGAACCAGCAGCTGCTCAGGAAGGCCTTCCGGGTTGCGCCGCGGTCCGAGGACTGCAGGTCCTGCAGGGAGAGGCCGGAGATGAAGGAGATGTATCCTGGGACCAGCGGCAGGACGCAGGGGGACAAAAAGGAAGCCAGCCCCCCCATCAGCGCGGTGAACAGGTTAACGCTGTTCGTCACACAACTTCCCTCCCATCGCCCAGTCCCCCTTCTTGTGGTCCCGAAAGACCACCCAGGTATGGTCCATCGGGGCCTTCAGGATCTGCACCGCCGATTCCGTCACCGCCTTCGCGAACGCTTCCCGCTGTTCCCGCGATCTTCCCTCAAACAGATCGACCGTGATGACCGGCATCTCGCCTCCTAAGATGTTTCGAGTTGGAACGTGGTGTGGTGGATCCCAAACCGATCGCAAAGCAGCTTATTCAAACCATCCAAGACCTTTTGATTCCCGCTGGAATCGCCCACCACCACATGGGCGCTCATGGCCTCCATGCCGGAAGTGATGGTCCAAATATGGACGTCGTGGATGCGGCGCACTCCCTCCACGGCCTGCATCTCCCGCATGACCTTGCGTACCTCGATGTGGGCGGGCGCCCCTTCCAGCAAAATATTGACCGAATCGCGGATGAGGTTCCATGACCCCCAGAGGATTCCCGCGCAGACGAGAAGACTGGCGACGGGATCGGCCAGGGACCAGCCGGTCATCCAGATAATTACTGCGGCCGCAATGACGCTGACGGAACCCAGGGCATCCGACAAGACGTGGAGATAAGCACTGCGCAGATTCAGACCCTGGGACTGGGAATGCCTCAGCACCCAGGCGCAGAGCAAGTTCGCCGCCAAACCGATGACGGCGGTCACCAACATCATTGGAGCCCGGACGACCGGCGGATGAAAGAAGCGCTGAACGGCCTCGTAAATAATCCACGCCACGATCAGCCACAGGGTTAAGCCGTTGAGGAACGCCGCTAAAATCTCCGTCCGGTAGAAGCCATACGTCTTGGTCCGGGTTGCCGGCTGGCGGGCGATCCAGCAGGCGAACCAGCTCATTCCAAGCGCCGCCGTGTCGGTAGCCATATGCCCGGCGTCCGCCAGGAGGGCCAGACTGTGAGAGAGAAAACCGGCCGCGATCTCCAGCCCCATCACGAACGCGGTGATGAACAGCGCGGCGATCAGGGGCTTGAGGTCCCTCGCGGCCGGCAGGCCGTGCGGATGGGTGGACATAAGCTAGATCATGCCACTAAAGCGGGATCTTTCGCAACCGCAGGGCATTTCCGACGACCGACACGGAGCTGAAGCTCATGGCCGCGCCCGCGATGACGGGGCTGAGCAGAATCCCGAAAAAGGGATACAGCACCCCCGCCGCGACCGGCACCCCGAGAACGTTGTAGATGAACGCGAAGAAGAGGTTCTGACGGATATTGCGCATGGTCGCCCGGCTCAAGCGGCGAAGTCGGGCGATCCCCCGGAGATCCCCCTTCACGAGAGTCGTCCCGGCGCTCTCCATCGCCACATCGGTGCCGGTCCCCATGGCAATCCCCACGTCGGCCTGAGCCAGGGCCGGAGCGTCGTTGACTCCATCTCCCGCCATCGCCACGACGCAACCTTTCGCCTGGAGCTGTTTGATGAGCTCCCCCTTCCGCTCCGGAAGCACCCCCGCATGCACCTCGTCGAGGCCGAGCTTCCTCGCCACTGCCTGCGCGGTCGTCGGGTTGTCGCCGGTTACCATCACGATCCGGATCCCTTCCCGGTGCAGTAGCTGGATCGCTTCCGGCGTGGATCCCTTGACCGGGTCGGCCACGGCCAGGAAGCCGGCCGGCTTGCCGTCCGCCGCCACGAATAGGACGGTTTGTCCCTCCAGGCGCAGCCGTTCCGCCTGCTCCAACAGGGGCTGGACGGAAACGTGGATCTCCTCCATCAAGACCTGGTTCCCCAAAGCGATGCGGCGGCCATCCACAACGCCCGTGACCCCTTTGCCGGTCTTCGATTGGAACTCCCTGACCTGCCCGGGCTGGACTTGCCGCTCCTTCGCCCCGGCGACGATGGCCTGGGCCAGAGGATGCTCGCTGGCCCGCTCCAGCCCGGCCGCCAGCCGCAGGAGATCGGCTTCCTCTACTCCCGCCACGGGGTTCACGGAGATCAGCTTTGGTTTTCCTTCAGTCAGCGTGCCCGTCTTGTCCACGATGAGGGTGTCCACCTTTTCGACCCTCTCGAGCGCTTCAGCGTTCTTGATGAGGACCCCGGCCTGGGCGCCGCGGCCCACCCCCACCATGATGGACATCGGCGTCGCCAACCCCAACGCGCAGGGACAGGCAATGATGAGCACCGCCACTGCGTTGACCAGCGCGTAGGCCAGTCGCGGCTGCGGCCCGAGGAGCGCCCACGCCGCGAACGTCACGATGGCGACGAGGACAACCACCGGCACGAACCAGCCGGAGACGACATCCGCCAACTTCTGGATGGGGGCCTTACTGCGCTGGGCCTCGGAAACCATATGGACGATCTGGCTCAACAGCGTATCGGCTCCCACCCGGGTGGCTTCCATCACGAGCCCGCCGGTGCCGTTCACCGTGCCGCCGGTTACTTTGTTGCCCGGCGTTTTTTCCACAGGGATCGGCTCCCCCGTCACCATCGATTCGTCCACCGCGCTGGCGCCCTCTCGGACCACGCCATCCGTCGGGAGACGTTCGCCGGGACGGACCCTCAGCCGGTCGCCCACCCTGACCTCCTCTAGAGGCACATCCTCCTCCGCGCCGTCCGGGCGGATCCGCTTGGCGGTCTTGGGCGCAAGGTTCAAAAGCTCCCGGATGGCCTGGCTGGTCCGGCTCCGGGCCCGCAGTTCCAGCACCTGGCCGAGGATGACCAGCACGGTGATGACATCCGCCGCTTCAAAATAGAGCGGGATCGTTCCCTCCGGGCTCCGGAACGCCGCGGGAAACCCGCCGGGTACCATCACCGCCACCACGCTGTAGAGGTACGCCGTCCCGACGCCGAGGGCGATCAGCGTGAACATGTTGAGCTGACGGCGGACCAGTGATTCCCATCCCGCCTGGAAAAAGACCCCCCCGCCCCAAAGGACCACCGGCGTGCTCAGCAGCAGTTGGACCCAGCCCATCACCGGGCCGGGCATGGGCCACAACCCTCCGCCCCTCCTGAGCTCTGTCACGACCATGATCAGGACCGGCGCGGTAAACGCTAAGCTGACCCAGAACCGGCGCGTCATCCGATCCAGCTCGGGGTTGCGCTCCTCCTCCGGTCCGGCGGACGACGTCACCGGCTCGAGCGCCATGCCGCATTTCGGGCAGGAGCCGGGCCCCTCCATGCGGACCTCCGGGTGCATCGGGCAGGTGTACGTCATCGCTTGGGGAACCAGGCCGGCACCCGATCCATGTAGGCCCGGTACTCCTCAGGGTACTGCTTGAAAACTTCCGCCTCCTCCCTTTTAGCCAGCCGGACGTAGCGAAGGATCAGGATCGGCGCCATCAAAAGCGTGACTAGGGTCGGCCATTGAACCAGAAACCCCAGGATGACGGCGATGAAGCCGATGTACTGAGGGTGCCTCACATAGGCGTAGGGCCCTGTGGTGACCAACCGGCCCTGTGCCTGATGGATGGCGCTCCAACCTCTGGCGACGATCATGGCCCCACCGATGATCAGCAGGTTGCTGGCCAAATGCAGTACCGTGCCGTGATCTGAGCGGATCCCGAAAAAGACCCCCAGCAGGTGCCCGTTCGCGTGAGAGAAGGGCTCGGCGACCGGGTACCGATTGCCGAGCCAAGACACCAAAAGATAAACCGTGAGCGGAAACCCATACATCTCGACGAACAGCGCCACGATGAACGAGGCGAAGAGCCCTAAGCTCCTCCATTCGACTTTGCTCCGGGGCTTCGCGAACGACAAAAGGAACCCCGCGAACAGCGCGATGTTCGTGATCACCAAAGGCCACAACCCGTAGGCGTATCCGGCCGCGTGCGTCTCATTCATTGGAGTGCCCTCCATGCCCCCCATGGCCTTTATGTCCCCCGAACAGGTGCAGGAGGGGACACAGCAGGAAGAACGCCAGCGGGAGATACTGAAAGAGGTGCGCCCGGTGCTGCATCCACAAGTAATAACCGCCGAGCAGGGCAAAGAGAAACCCCGCGCCTATGAGCAAGGGGTTCCTTTTCGGCCGCTCTTTATGGCAGGAGTTATCCATCGTTTTCTCCTTCTTTTCGCTGAAAATTTACCGTTTCGCCGTCCACGGCCGGCCGCACATTCCATCCCAGCTTCCCGGCAATCACGCGGGCCAGCCCCTCCGCCTGCTTGGGCTCCCCGTGGACGACAAAGGTCTGCCGCGGCGGTTTCTTGAAGCCGGAAAGCCAGCGCAGGAGATCCCCCTGATCGGCATGGGCCGACAGGCCGTCTATCGTTTCCACGCGGGCGCGGACTGGGATCTCCTGTCCGTACATGCGCAGGAAGCGGACCCCCTCCTGCAGTAAGCGCCCGCGGGTTCCCGCTGCCTGGAAACCGACCAGCAGGACGGTGGTCCACGGGTCAGGCAGACGCTTCTCGAGGTGGTGAAGGATCCTCCCACCGGTCGCCATGCCGCTGGAGGAAATGATGATCACCGGGCCCTTCACTTGGTTGATCGCCTTGGACTCGGTCGGCGTTCGAGCAAAATGCTGGTTGCTGCAGCAAAGCGGACAGCGCTTCTCGTCCATAAGCTCCTTCATCTCCAGATCGTGATCCTCGGTGTGCCGGCAGTAGATGTCGGAGACGTTGATCGCCATCGGGCTGTCCAAGTAGACCGGCAGAGAAGGGATCCGCCCCTGATCCTCCAGTTGGCGCAGGCGCCAGATCACCTCCTGCGCGCGGCCCACGGCGAACGCCGGGATCAGCAGGGCGCCGCCTCGATGCACGGTTTCGTTGACCACGCGGGCCAGCTCCGCCGAAGGGTCGGCCGCGTGCGTCCGGTCGCCGTAGGTGGATTCCAACAGCAGGACATCTGCCTCGGGAACAAGTTCCGGATCCCTCAGGATCGGTTGATCCCAGCGACCCAGGTCACCCGAGTGCACCAGCCGGAAAGGTTTCGCCTGCTCATTTCCCAGCTGGAGCTCCACGCTGGCCGCCCCCAGGATGTGCGCGGCCCGGCGGAAGAGAACGGAGCATCCTTCCATCACCCGGACAGGGTTTCCGTAGCCGCAGGGCCGCAGTGTTTTAAGTGCGTTCTTCGCGTCCTGCTCCGTGTAGAGCGGAAGGGCCGGCTTGTGTTTAGTGTATCCTTTCCGGTTGGCCCTCTCGGCGTCTTCCTCCTGAAGCATGGCCGCGTCCGGGAGCATCACCCGCAGGAGATCCGCCGTGCCGGAGGTGCAGTAGGCCTTGCCGCGGAATCCCATCCGCGCCAGCCGCGGCAGAAACCCGGAGTGATCGATGTGGGCATGGCTGAGCACCACCGCTTCCACCGCGGAGGGAGAAAATGGCGGATCCGCCCAGTTGCGCAGGCGCAGCTCTTTGAGCCCCTGGAAGAGCCCTGCGTCCAGCAGCAGCCGGCGGGGCCCTATTTGAACGAGGTACTTCGAGCCGGTGACGGTTCCGGCCGCTCCCAGGAACTGAATGCTAAGCATGGGTATACCGTTCCGGCTCCGCGTCGAACCGCGCGGCACAGGCGGTGGAGCAAAAGAGGTACCGTTTTCCGCCCCGCTGGCGTTCGGCCACCGATCGCTGGGGGTCCAACCCCATCCCGCAGACGGGATCCCGCTCCTGGCTGGGTTTCCCCTCGCCGGAAAAAACGGACGGCCGGCGATGGTGTGTCTCCAGGTAGACTCGGACGAGCTCTGCGATCAGATGCTCCGGGTCGTCCGAATAGACCACGCGGGCGCCGGTCTCCTTCCTGCAGGCGGCCAGGATTTCTTTCGCCATGTCGCTGATCCCGCCGGTCCCGGTCAGCACCCCGATCAGCTTGCCCTCGTCGTAGGCGATGGCCAGCTCCCCCAGCGTCCCGCTGTGCCCCCCGATGATCACCACGATGTCGGAGCTTCGGATGTTCACGACCTCCCGGCCCATCAAACCGCTCCCGGTATAGATGAGCACGTCGTGGAACTCAGTCGGCGAGTGGTATTTCTGGACGTGCTCGTCCAGGCTCAGCCCCGGCGAGATGCCGATCACAAACCCGCCTGCCTGCTTCGCGCCGCACGCCGCCGCGTGCGGCAGGCCGGAACAGCCGCCGGTGATCAGGATGCACCCCTGCCGGGCGATCTGCTCCCCCACCCGGTGCGCTTTGTCCCGATGCTCTTTGGGCAACTCGCCGGTCGCCGCCCCCATCACGCCGATCTTCATCGGCATCCCCGCCAGCAGAGGCGCTTTCATTGCTGGAGAATCCATTCCGCCCTCCCCTGTTTCATCTCAAATCTCCACTTCCAGATGAAGTAGACCGCCGGGTAGACCAACAGCTCCAGCAGGAAGGAGGTCGCCAGCCCGCCCACCATGGGGGCGGCGATCCGCTTCATCACATCCGCTCCGGCCCCCTGGGACCATAGGATCGGCAGAAGCCCCATGAAGGCGGCCGCCACCGTCATCATCTTGGGCCGGACCCGCTTCACCGCCCCGTGGACGATCGCCTCCTCTAAATCCTTCTCGTTCCGCATCTGCTTCCTGTCCACGGCCTCGTGATAGGCCAAATCCAGGAAGAGGAGCATGAAAACCCCGGTCTCCGCGTCGAGCCCCATCAGCGCGATCATCCCGACCCAGACCGCGATGGAGATGTGGTAGCCGAGCGCCCAAAGCAGCCAGACCGCCCCCACCAGCGAGAACGGGACCGCCAGCAGGACAATGCCGGTTTTCACCGCGGATTTCGTGTTCATGTAAAGGAGCAGGCAGATAATGAACAGCGTCAGCGGAAGCACGACCTTCAGACGCTCCTTGACCCGGATCATGTTCTCGTACTGGCCGCTCCAGAGCAGGGAGTAGCCGGAGGGGACCTTCAGCTCCCGCTCCACCTTCCGTTTGGCCTCGGCCACGTAGCCGCCGACGTCCCGGCCGGCCATGTCCACGTAAACGTAGCCGGAGAGCAGGCCGTTCTCGTTGCGGATCATCGCGGGGCCGGAGACCAGTTTAATCTCCGCCAATTGCGCTAAAGGGATCTGCTGGCCCATCATCGTGGGCACCAGCACCCGCTGAAGCTCCTCGATGTCGTCCCGGAGCTCCCGGGGGTACCGGACGTTCACGGAATACCGCTCCCGCCCCTCCACGGTGGTAGTGACGGTCTCTCCCCCGATGGCGGTCATAATGACCATCTGCACGTCGCTTACGCTCAAGCCGTAGCGGGCCAGCTGTTCCCTCTTCAGGTCAAAGTCCACGAAGTAGCCGCCGGCTACCCGTTCGGCGTAGACCGACCGGGTGCCGGGCACATCCCGCAGGATCATCTCCAGGTGGGTCCCGATTTCTTCGATCTGCTTCAGGTCAGCGCCGAAGACCTTAATGCCGACCGGCGTCCGGATCCCGGTAGTGAGCATGTCGATCCGGTTCTTGATCGGCATGGTCCAGGCGTTGGTGGTGCCGGGGATTTTGAGCGCCTGGTCCATCTCCCCGATCAGTTTTTCGTAGGTGACCCCTTTCCGCCATTCCTTCTCCGGCTTCAGGACGACGACGGTTTCCATCATCGAGAAGGGAGCCGGGTCGGTCGAGCTCTCCATCCGCCCCGCCTTGCCGAAGACCCTCTCCACCTCCGGGAAACCCTTCAGGATGACGTCCTGTTTCTGGAGGAGGGCCTGCGCCCCGGTGACGGAGATCCCCGGCAGGGTGGTCGGCATGTACAGCAGGGTCCCTTCCCGCAGAGGGGGCATGAATTCCGAGCCGAGGCCCAGGTAAACCGGGACGGCGGTCAGGACCAGCGCGGCGGCCGCGGCCAACGTGGCGACACGATGCCTCAGGACGAACCGGCAGGCCGGCTCGTAGATCCGGAAGAGCACCCGGCTGACCGGATGTTTTTCTTCCGGGTAATAAGTCCCTACCGCTAACGAGGTGGCGAGTTTGGAAACAGCCCGTTCCGGCAAGCTCGGGGCGGAATCCCGTCGGCGCCATGGCCAGCGAAAACGGATTGGGTCCATCCGGGCGAACATCATCCGGAGGGCGGGATCCAGCGTGATCGCCAGGACGGCCGCGATCGCCATCGCCAGGTTCTTCGCCCACGCCAGCGGCCGGAAGAGCCGCCCCTCCTGGTCCACCAACGTGAAGATGGGGAGGAACGCCACCGCGATCACCAACAGGGAGAAAAAGACCGCGGGGCCGACCTCCTTGAGGGCCTTGAGCCGCACCGCGTGGAAATCCCCTTTGCGGCCCCCCTCGATCCACTGTTCCAGCCGTTTGTAGGCGTTCTCTACCTCGACGATCGCCCCGTCCACCAGCACGCCGATCGAGATGGCGATGCCGGAGAGGGACATGATGTTGGAGGTCAGGTTCATGCCGCGCAGGAGGATGAAGGAGAGTAGGACCGAGACCGGGATCGTGACGATCGGGATGATCGCCGACGGAAAGTGCCAGAGAAAAATCAGGATCACGATGCTGACGATGATCATCTCCTCGATCAGCTTTTCCTTCAGGTTTTTGATTGCCCGTAGGATCAGCTCCGACCGGTCGTAGGCCGTCACCACCTTGACGCCGGGCGGCAGCGAGGGCTCCACCTCCTTAAGCCGGGCCTTGACCCGCCGGATCACGTTCAGCGCGTTCTCCCCACTGCGCATAATGACGGTGCCGCCCACCACCTCCCCCTCTCCGTCCAGGTCGGCCAACCCACGGCGCAGGTCGGGCCCCAACACCACCGAACCGATCTGTTTGATGAGGACCGGCGTGCCCTGCTTGTCCACACCCACGACGATCTGCTCGATCTCCTGCACGGATTTGGCGTAGCCGCGGCCCCGGACCATGTACTCCGCGCCGGAGAATTCCAGCAGGCGGCCGCCTACCTCCTGGTTGCCCTGCCGAATCGCCTCGACCACTTTCGTCAGAGGGATGTTATAGGCCAGCAGTTTGTTGGGATCGACAGTGACCTGGTACTGTTTGACGAACCCTCCGAGGGAGGCGACTTCAGCGACGCCGGGCACGCTCTGAAGGTGGTAACGCAGGTTCCAATCCTGGAAGGAGCGTAATTCCTGGAGATCATGCTGTCCGGTTTTGTCCACCAGCGCGTACTGGAAGACCCACCCGACGCCGGTGGCGTCCGGCCCCAGCTCGGTTTTGACCCCCTCGGGGAGGCGGGGAACGATCTTGCTCAAGTATTCCAGCGTGCGGCTCCGAGCCCAGTAAAGATCGGTGCCATCCTTGAAGATGACGTACACGTAGGAGAATCCAAAATCGGAAAAACCCCGGATCGCCTTCACATTCGGGGCGCCGAGCAGAGCGGTGACGATTGGGTAAGTGACCTGGTCCTCGATGAGATCCGGGCTGCGGTCCCAGCGGGAGTAGATGATGACCTGCGTGTCAGAGAGGTCGGGGATGGCGTCCAGCGGGATGTTCCGGGCGGACCAGACCGCCGCCACCATCGCGGCCATCACAAAGATGAGGACGAGAAATTTGTTGCGGGCCGAGAATTCGATGACCTTCTCGACCCATCCGCCTTGACGGAGAGCGGGCTGTTCCTCCCCGCTATTGCCCATGCTTATGCCCCGGGCTTGCCGCCCCTTCCAAGGCCGACTTCAGGCGGCTCTCGGAATCCACCAGGAAGTTCCCGTTGACCACCACCGGCTCCCCTTCCGAGACCCCCCGGACAATCTCCCAAAGACCGTCCCCCTTGGCTCCCACCACGACCTCCCGCGGCTCCAAGAGGCCCTCCCCTTTGTCCACGAAGAGGAGCTGACGGGTCCCGCTGTCCAGCACGGCCTCCGTGGGAACCACCAGCTTTTCTCCCAGGTCCACCGAGATCTCCGCGGTGGCAAACATGCCGGGCTTGAGCTGTCCCTGGGCATTGGGGAATTCCAGGCGGGCGACGGCGGTCCGGGTCTCTGTCTCCAGCGTGGGGGAGACAAAAATCACCTTCCCCCTCAGCTCCTGGTCCGTTCCCTTTTCAAAGGTGATGGACGCCTCCTGGCCGACGCGGACTACGGCCAAGTCCAGCTCGTACAGCCGGGCGTCCACCCAGAGAGAGGAGAGATCAGCGATGTGGTAAAAATCGGCGCCCCGGTCCATATACTCACCGGCCCAGACATGCTTCTTGAGTACAATGCCGTCCATCGGAGAAACCAGCACCAGTGTCTCGGAAACATTCCCCTTCCGCTCCAGCTCCCGCACCTGGTCCTCCGTCACATCCCACCAGAGGAGGCGCTGGCGGGCGGCCGCCAAGTTTTTCCCGGACGCCTCCTTCACTGCCGGGCCGGCATCGGCCGGAAGCTCTTTGAGAAGCCGCAGAGCAGTCAAGAATTCCTGCTGGACGGAAACGAAGTCCGGGCTGTAGAAGGAGAAGAGGGGCTGTCCCTTCTTGACCGCGTCCCCTTCATAGCGGGCGTAGATCTCCTTGATCCACCCCTCCACCTTCGGGTGGACGTGCACGATGCGCGTTTCGTCCACCATCACGAGGCCCACCGTGCGGATTTTCCGGGTCAACGGCTGTTTGCGCGCCGGTGAGGTCTTGATGCCGATCAGCTGGCGCTTCTGCGGGCTGAGGAGGACCGCCGCGTACCCCTCCGGCGTCGAAGCAACCGCGCCGCCCGCCATCTCTTCGTAGACCGGAACCAGGTCCATCCCCATCGGAGATTTTCCGGGTTTGTCCGACTTGTAACCCGGCAGCATCGGATCAGTCCAATACAGGATTTTCTTCGAAGCGCTCTCGGTAGATCCGGCCACGTGCGTGCCGCAGACCGGGCAAGTCACCTCTTCGCCCGGCTTGGAGACCACGAGCATCGGGCAGGGCCGGCCGTCATGCGCCATCGGGCAGTTGTGCAGGGTGCAGAGATCGGCGGGCTCCTTGGGCTGCCCTTCCCGCTTCACGAGCTGCATATGGCAGATGGGACACTCACCCGGACGGCCGGAGGTGTAATCGGGATGCATCGGGCAGTAGTAAACATCCGTCTGTTCGGAATGGCCAGCGTGGCGAGGAGGCATCGCCAACCGCGCCACGGCCAAACCCCCGACCAGCGCGGCTAACAGAATGATCCCCAGGGTGATTTTTCCACGGAACAATTTCATGAGTGCTCCTTCCTCAAGGCAACGCCAACCGCCTGTTCCAATAGGATGATCCTCTGTTCCAACCCGGCCAAATGCTGATAATAAACACGTCTGCGTTCCGCCAGCATTCGCAGGGCGTCCAACAGCTCCATGAAGGAGCCCCGGCCGCTTTGGTACGAAGCCATCTCCGAAGCCACACTCTGGGAGGCCAACGGGATCAAACTGTCCCGGCAGAGCTTCGCCGTGTCATACGCCGCCTTTGCCTCATGCCAGTTTTCATGGACCTGCCGGGCCGCCTCATTGCGGGCCCCTTGGAAAGCATGCTCGGCCGATTCCCTGTTAAACAGGGCAACCTTGACCCCGTATTTCTGCTTCGTCCAGAACCAGAAGGGCAGGACAAGGGCCAGCGTCAAATCCCAGGGCCCGACCGGGCCCATCGCGGGGTCCCGCAGCTCCACCATCGTTTCCAGGTCTGGCAGAAGCTCCCGCTTCGCCAGCTTCCAGTCGGCCTCCGCCCTCTCCGCGGAAAACTTGAAGACCAGCAGCTCCGGCTGGTTCTCCAGCGCCCGGGCGACCAGCTCTTCCGGACCGGAGGGGACCGGTTCCAACACCATCTCCGCGGGCCGGCCCACCCGTCCTTCCACCGGCCGGTTCAACAGATGGTTCAGATGCGCCTCCAGTCCGCGCCGGCGGTGGCCCAGCACCTCGATTTGATTGGCCGCTTCCAGCGCTTCGGACTGGGCGCGCAGGAGCTCCCCCTGCGCAATGCCGCCGCTCCCGTACCGCGCGCGGGCCGATTCGAGCGCCTGATCCAGCCAGATCCTCTGCTCTCCCTGGATCTCCAGCTCCCGGTCGATCAAGAACAGGTCGTAGTAGGCCCTCTTCAACTGGGTCGTCAGGTCCAGCTCCGCCTTCTTGAAAACCGCCGCCGCCCTCTGGGCCTCGGCGAGCGCCACCTGATGGCGCAGTGAGAGCTTGCCGGGAAATGGAATGGATTGGAGCAAGCTGTAGATCACGGTCGCCTGGTTGACCTTGAAGGTCCCCCGGGGAATCTCCTCGAACTCCACGCCGATCTTCGGAGGCGGCAAGCCGCGCGCCGCCGGGACCCTCGCCTGCATCGCTTCCACCTGGCTCTTGGCCGCCTGCAGGTCGGGGTTGGCTTGCCGCAACTCCTGCAGCAACTCCGGCAGGGAAAGGGCCTCCGGCCGGTTTTCAACGGCCAGCGCCGGCGAGACCCCCACCGCCATCGCGAGAAACACCGCGATAGAACCCTCTCCGATAAATTTCACCGCTTCTCCTTTTCCCCTTTCATCGAACAGCCCGGCGTCATGCCGCAGGCCGTCGCCGCGCAGGCAGTCCGCAGATCTTCGGAAACCAAATTCATCAGCCGTTCGCTCTGCGCCGGATCCAAGTGCTGCCGGACGGCCAGCAGATGCTCCAGCGTCGCCTTCTCCAACGCGGTCTGCTCCTGTCCGATCTCTTCGGCCAGCTGAAGCAGGGCCGGCTGGTCCGGTTCCGGCTGCTTGAGGAGCTGGATCATCTGGGCTCGCTTCGCACAGAGGATCCCGCAACTTTCCTGCTTGCGGGCCAGGAACTGTTTTTGAGCTGCCGCCACTGCCTGCCGCTGGTCCGGCGTCAAACTGAGCCGCTCAGCCCACCCGGGCTGAGGGCGGCTGGCCATCAGGTGGCAGCATCCCAGGGTTGCCAGATAAGCCAACCCCGCGAGCCCCAGCAAAACACCCGCCGCGATCAGAAAACGCTTCATGCGTCTGCTCCTTCCATCTTTCTGAGGACGACTCCCGACAGAGAATCATAGGGGGCATTCCCGAACAAGTCCAAGCGCTCCGAGCGGGCCAGCACCCGCGCCACCGCCGGGTCCTGCCCGCCGCCGGTCCGCCAGGTCCAGACCCCGCCGACGATCCCCACCAAAAGGGCCGCGGCCAGCGCGGGAACCGGAACCTTCCAAAACTCCGATGCCGGCCGGGCCATCAGCTTGCGCCAAAGCCGGAGCGTGAAATCCGGGGAAACCTCCACCGCCGGGTAGGCGTCATGCAGAAGCCGGTCCAAGGGGTCCTTCGATGCTGTGTTCATGTCATTCCTCCTCTACTCTGTGAAACGCCGAAACCACCCCCATCCCCCATCTTTTTTCTCCCAGGCCGCCCGCCCCGGTCGGGGTCGGGGTTCACTCGCTGTCTCTCCTCGCCTGAGGGGCTCGGTGCTCGCGGCAGAACCTCGGAGCACTCGCGACGCTAAACAACAACTTAGAGGAGCTCGACTCC
>JGI1358J11329_10001647_pt1 | contig 18205 bp, 19 predicted proteins | sample Subgroupgradi54m_FD_11329 | JGI IMG/M metagenome (IMG submission 11329)
ACTTGATTCTCCGTATTCTCCAACACATCGTGTAGGAGGAGACCCACTAGATAAGTTTGTAAAAGTTGCGCATGAAGTTAAGCAGTGGAGTTTTGATAATGTTTTCTCCCTGGAGGAACTTAAGAATTGGGAAGAAAGAAATCTAACCATCTTTAAAAAGGAAGACATACAAGAGAAACCGACGTATGTAGCCGAGATGAAAATCGATGGGTTAAAAGTGGTGCTTACCTACGAACAAGGAATGCTTATTCGTGCAGCCACTCGTGGGAATGGAGAAGTAGGAGAAGATATTACAGAAAATATTAAAACAGTGAGATCTATTCCGCTTACGCTTCCGAAGTCTCTTTCAATTACTGTAATTGGAGAAGCATGGATAAAGAAAAAAGATTTGGAGAAGATTAATAAAGAACGTAAAGAGAAGGAGTTGCCATTATATGCGAACACTCGTAACTTAGCAGCTGGTACACTTCGTCAGCTTGATCCAAAAATTGTAGCAAAGAGAGATATTCAGATATATGCATATGATATAGAAGGGGCTAACTACAAATCTCAAGAAGAGGAATTGCAAGCACTCGACGAATTTGGTTTTTTGGTAAATAAAGATAGAAAAATTTGCAAGAATCTTGAAGAGATTCAATCATTTTATGATGCCTGGATAGACAAACGCCACGGAGAAGATTACGGCATCGATGGACTGGTGATTAAAGTAAATGAAAGAAAACTATGGGACGCTCTCGGGTATACCGCGAAATCTCCACGTGGTGGTATTGCCTATAAATTTCCGGCAGAAGAAGTGGCAACAAAGCTTCTTGATATTACAGTACAAGTTGGTCGTACCGGAGCAATCACTCCTGTTGCTGAACTAACGCCTATACTTCTTGCAGGATCAACTGTTGCGCGCGCTACACTTCATAACGAAGACGAAATCAAACGTCTAGATATTCGTGTTGGAGATACGGTAATGCTACGTAAAGCTGGAGATGTAATCCCAGAAATTTTTGATGTACTACAAGACCTTCGACCAAAGAATGCAAAGGAATTTATCATGCCGAAGCATTGTCCAGAATGTAATTCTGTTTTAGAAAAAGTAAAAGTAGGAAAAACAGATAGTGCCGCTTGGTATTGTTTAAATAAAGAATGTCCAGCAAAGCACCTAGAAGGGCTGATTCACTTCGTGTCTAAGAAGGGAATGAACATTGAAGGTTTGGGGGAAAAGATTATTGAAACATTCCACGATATTGGTCTTATTACTGACGCGCCATCGATATACAAGCTTAAGAAAACAGACATTGAAGGATTAGAAGGATTTGGAGAAAAATCCGCTGAGAATATTATCGCTTCCATTGAAGGGTCACGAGATGTTTCACTTCACCGATTCTTATATGCTCTTGGTGTGCGTCATGTAGGGGAACAAACTGCAAAGGATATTGCTAAACACTTCTTAACATTCGAAGCAATTCAAGAAGCGTCACTTGAAGATTTATATGCTGTCGAAGGGGTAGGGGATATTGTGGCCGAGTCACTATACTCGTTTTTATCTGACAAGAGTAACAAAATACTAATCAAAAAACTGCTTAAGGAAGTAATTATTCAACAGGAAAAGAAAAAAGAGGCAGGTATACTTACCGGTCTTACTTTTGTCATTACCGGCACTCTTCCTACGCTTTCTCGCGAAGATGCGAAAGCTCTTATCGAATCCCATGGCGGCAAGGTTGCATCAAGTGTATCCAAAAATACCACCTATCTTTTAGCGGGAGAAAATGCGGGAAGTAAGCTTGCTGAAGCAGAAAAACTCGGAACGAAAATCATAGACGAAGAGGGCTTGACAAAAATAATAAAAAGAGTAGAATAAATGGTGGTCGTAGGCGAAGACGAAACTGCCACAAGGCGGGCGTTAGCCACGACCTTGAAAAAACAGTTTGAAAAAGGAAAAATAAGCAAAGTAAAAGATGCGAGGGTTCGGGTGTTCTTGGAGTCGTGTAAGTGCGGCCCAATTAAAGAAGTGAAAATGGAACACTCCCTCGTACGTCAGCAAGTAAAAGGCAGGTTCATCCTGCGCTTGTAGGGTTTCTCGAGAAGCTGTCGAGAAATACCTGGTCGATCAAACCGACCAAAAGAAAAGCAAACAAATTTGACGTAAACGAATATACTGATCAGACAAGCGAAGGCCAAGCAAATCAGATCTTCATGGCACTGTATGTCCCGGCCGGGATGGACAGTGCTTTTTCATTTTTTGAGTACTTGAAAAAATAATAAAAAGAGTAGAATAAACAAGGAGGTTGATTTCAGTAGTTCAGCCCTCAGCCGTTCAGTTCTTTGGGAGATAGTTGGTAAAAATCCATCGATTTCCCATTCATCGCTCAGTAATTGCCAGTACTAGTGACTGGCCGCTTCCGGAGGGGTAACCCTCAAACGCTTCCTGAGCTTTCAAGCTTGCCTGCTTCCAGAGGGGATGCCCTCAATGCTTCCAGCTTTTTGCTTCCAAGTGTAGGATGATAAAATCCTCACTAACGCTTCCATGAAGCTTTCATACAAGACCCTCGCACTTCGGTGTCGAGGGTCTCTTTTTATGTTAGAATAATCAAATATGGCATTTACCGAACAAGATTTGGATAATTTATCTTTGCTTGCACGCATTACTATAGACCCATCTGAAAAAGAAAAAATGTTGCATGATATGCAGGCGATTTTGGGGTATGTCTCAGAAATCAACGAAATTTCTGTAGACCTGGTACAGGAAAAAGATCCTGTGAGAAATGTGATGCGGGAGGATATAATCACTCATGACACTGGATCAAATACTGATGCGCTTTTGGATAATGCTCCAGCAACGCGTGATGGATACGTTGAGGTAACACAAGTATTGAAATAGATGTTAGAGATTAGATTTTAGATATGAAAACACTTGCACAATTACATGAAGAGCTGAAATTAGGCACTACTACTATAGAGGCGCTGGTTGAAAGTGCAAAAAAAACAATTGCAGAGAAAGATGTTGATGTTCATGCGCTCCTAGGAATGTATTCAGATGGATTGATGACATCACAAATCGTAAAAGCAAAAGAAATGTTTGCAAACGGGACAGCTACCACGCTTACTGGTATTCCTATTGTGCTTAAAGATAATATTTTAGTTAAAGGAGAATCTGCAACAGGAGCATCAAAAATTTTGGAGAACTATGTAGCAAGTTATGATGCAACAGTAGTGAAGAAACTTAAAGAAGCAGGAGCGATTTTGATTGGACGAGCAAACATGGATGAATTTGCCATGGGAGGGTCAACGGAGAACTCTGCCTATGGTGTTACAAAAAATCCAATTGATACTACACGGGTTGCAGGAGGGTCATCTGGAGGATCTGCTGCAGTAGTAGCCTACGGTGCAGTATCTGTATCGCTTGGGTCAGACACTGGCGGATCTATTCGCCAACCAGCATCATTTTGTGGAATAGTAGGACTTAAGACTACGTATGGTTCGGTATCGCGTTTTGGTCTTATGGCGATGGGCTCCTCTCTTGATCAAATCGGACCGTTTGGTCAGTGCGTTGATGACGTAGAAAAAGTATTTGAAGTTATTTCAGCATATGACCCAATGGACAGCACTTCTCTTCCAGACGCTTCTCGTGTTTTTAATAAGAAAGAAACAAAAACAATTGGTGTTCCAAAAAAATTTATCGAGCGGGATGGAATTGATCCTGAGGTGCTTAGTAATTTCAATGAATCAATCAAAAAATTAGAGCATGCCGGATACAGAATACAAGATATAACAATTGACCATCTCGAGAAGACGCTTTCTGTGTACTATATTTTGATGTTCGCGGAAGTGTCATCAAACTTGGCTCGCTATGATGGTATTCGTTATGGACTTTCTCATCCTGGAAAGAATAGTATCGAAAGCTATTTCAGTTCTCGTACCGCCGGGTTTGGTCCGGAGGTTCGTCGAAGAATACTACTTGGTACCTACGTACTTTCTTCAGGGTACTATGATGCGTACTATAACAAAGCTCAAACGCTTCGTGCAATGCTTAAGAAAGAATTTACAAAAGCGTTTGAGGGAGTGGATGTGATTGCCATGCCGACAAGTCCAATTCCAGCATTTAAAATTGGTGAAAAATCTTATGATCCTCTCGCTATGTATTTGGCTGATATCTTTACGGTACCAGTAAATATCGTTGGAATCCCAGCGATTTCTATTCCATCTGGAAAAACAAAAGAAGGATTGGCTCTATCTCTTCAGCTTCTTGCTCCACATAATGGGGAATCAGTCCTATTCACTTACGGCAAAGCATTTGAAAAGCTATACTAGATAGGTAATGCAGTCTATTTCGATCGACTATCTTTTTAATCGTATCTACGACGTACTTCTTTGGATAAAGTATGTCACTTTGTTTGGTATTTTTCGTGTTGATCCAAAACAGTATTTGGCAGATCACGAATCTCGAGTGTGGGATGGACTTCGTGATCGAGGATGGCTTGATTATGCGAAAGAAGTTCCTACATCAAATATTGTCCCTACAGTTGATTATCACATGAGCTTATGGGAGCGAATCTTAACTCATTTCGGGTATAAACTTCCTGATTCTGATGGAGATGGAATACCTGATGTCTCAGACCCAACTCCATTTGATCCGAACAATCTGAGTCCGTCCCAACTCAAAGAACGCTATCAGCCAGACTATAGTACATGGGATAGTATCCGAGACTTTTTTGGATTTGGTCCGAAAGATACTGACGGTGATGGTGTTCCAGATAGTTATGAGATAAAACATGGACTTGACCCAAATTTATCTGATACCGATCGTGATGGTCTTTCTGATGGAGAAGAAATTCGTATCGGAACAGATCCACTTAATAATGATACAGATCATGATGGCATTTTAGATGGACGTGATGCTGCTCCGCTTGACCCTGCGCGATCTATTGGAGTAAACGATACTGACACCGATGGTGACGGTGTGGGAGACAAAATCGAAAGCTATTTACATACTGATATCCATAACAGAGATACTGACGGTGATGGTATTCCAGATGGAATGGATACCTACCCACTTGATCCTACAAATCTAAGTAGCGTGCCAGGTATAGATCTTTCTTCTGCAACACAGGGGCTTCATCTATCGATTCATAATCCGATACTAAGTTTTATCACTGATCTTTATAGAGTGCTTGCATTATTTATTGTGTTTGCGCTTGCATACGTTGTGTTTAGATGGTTTTTGGAATTTTGGAAGGCACAAATGCATTACGAACACCATTTCTCGCATGCAGATACGCACCATGCTTCCAGTAGTCATACAACTGTAGAAAAAGGTCATGGAAATTCAATCGGTATACCTGGGCTTGCTACCCTTGAAGAAGGAATACCTGCTCCAACGATTGGAGAATTTGAACGGCACCCACGATGGGCAATTGTTGAAGGATACATGAGTTCTGATCAGGAAGCACTTTGGAGAATCGGGATTTTGGAAGCAGATAATATGCTAGCTGATGCACTTCGAGAAAAAGGATATCAAGGTGAAGACGTTGGAGAAATGCTTAAGAGTGCGAACTTCAATTCGGTTAGGCTTGCGTGGGATGCACATATGGTGAGAAATAAAATTGCCCATCAAGGGACAACCTTTACGCTCACAGCACATGAAGCAAAGAGAGTGTTTGGGTTGTACGAAACAGTTTTCCGAGAAATGAAATTGATCTAACAGAATATTTGTGTCGGCGGGTGGGAAGATCAACCTTCATTCGCTCCACTCATTTCGGTTTAGAAACCCCTCGGTTTCTATTCTTCCTCCACGGGAAAACTAAACACGTTTTCCCGACCCCTTTCCTGATCGTTCCCACCAGAATACTGCAAAGATAAAAAGCCAGAAAGAATCTGACTTTTTATCTTTGTGTGTCGGCGGGTGGGAACGATCCACCGACCTTGGGCTTATGAGTCCCACGCTCTAACCAACTGAGCTACGCCGACATATTTTATGTACTGTACTTCTATCGGACTTATAAGCCTATGGGACAAGTGCGCTTATGAGTCCCACGCTCTAACCAACTGAGCTACGCCGATATATTTATTTGAAATGCTAAGCGCCCGCCACTACGTGGCGGGCGCTTGAGCCTTGCTTTGTCACGCAGCTTTACTTGTTGCGGAGACAGGAATCGAACCTGTGTCCCGAGGTTATGAGCCTCGTGAGTTACCTCTACTCTACTCCGCTATATTGTTTATCTTACTTACTGATTTTTACTAAGGAATCATAACCTCCAGGTTCTTCGCGCTATTGGCTTCGTATGGAGTTACCTCTACTCTACTCCGCTATATTATATTTCTTGTATTGGTCCCGTAGATATACAACTTCAATCGGAATCATTTTACAGGTGTCACAAGCATACCACACTTTGAGCGGTTTTACAAGCATACTTCCGCACTTTTTATGCAAGCCATCCGTTAATTAATGATAGAGTTTCCTTTTCATTTTTTACTTGAATACAATGGAGTCCTAGCTCTTTTGCCGCATAATCATTTCCACCTTCGTATAGCGCATCTCCTACGTACAGAATATCTGCAAGAGGGATCATGAGATATGCAGCAAGTTTTTTAATGCCATAGGATTTATCTTCTCCTTTTTTAGTGATATCTATAGAAGTAGTTCCGCCCATGCGAACTTCATATTGTAATAATGCAGGGGTTAATTCCTTCAGTACTAATTTTCTTTTCGCTTGATCTTTATCCCAGGTTTCCTTGACTGCAAGAGGGGCTTCCTGTCCAAGCGCAGAAAATGTGATTTGCGATCCTCTGTCTTCTATACGCTCTCCATATACCTGTTCTGGAATTGGCAGATTGTTTTCTACTGCTTGCCTAAGAGCTTTGATAATTGTTTCCTTTTCTTCGGGTGTGAATTTTTCCTCGTATTCGTTCTTCCACATATTTTCTTTTCTGTCATACAGACATGTTCCTGATGCCGGCATGAGAAATAAGTTTTCCAAAGCTGAATCAGAGGAAAGCTGTGTCACTACTTCTTTTTGAAATTGTTGCCATGCTCCACCAGAAATGATGGCCACTCTTTTTTTAGCAAAAAGTAAAGCGAGTGCTTTTGACATCTCTTTTGTAATTGGCATTTTACTTTCCGCAAGCGTACCGTCTAAGTCAAACATGATAAGGGATTCAGTAGGAAGTGCCATAAAGGAAAAATAGTCGAGGTGTGATTAAGAGGTAAGTGTAGTTAATAATTCTTCTAATGAGCATCTTGCCATTCCGATAGTGGTGTCTGCCGCCCCATAGAAAAGCGTAAGTGTGTCCCCGACAAGTGTTGTACCGCAAGGGAATACTACATTTCCTACGGTGCCTTTCTTTTCATAATATTCTTCTGGTTCAAAAATAGGGAAGGCACTTCTCGCTAGAATAATAGTCGGATCCTTAAGGTCAAGGAGGAGAGCTCCCACACGATAGATATGATTCCAAGAAATACCGTGGTAAATCAAAAGCCAACCAAATTCTGTTTTGATAGCTGGGGTTGAGGCTCCGACTTTGATTCCATCCCACATGCCGTATCTGGGATCAATAAGTTCAATACACTTATCGATTTGTTCGTTTTTGAAATCAAGCGAGCTTAAATGATCAGCACAGATACTTACTCCAGCACGATGAATTACACAGTACCCATTGTGCGTTTTTTCCGGAATCAAGATTGCATCTTTGTCATCTACGTCAGGATGGGTGATTGCTTGCGGCGCTGTCCAAGCTTCCCACTTTTCATCTTTAAAGTCCTCATACGAGATAGATGACACTGCTACACGAGGATGTGCGCCATTGTATGCGGTGTAGAACATATACACTGTATCTTCAATTTGTATCAGACGGGGATCTTCGCAACCATAGTTATTATCTTCATTTCGTTTTTCGAAATCGGCTCTGGGCAAATATATCGGGGAGTCATTTCTCTGTATAATTTCTCCATCTTTCATTTTTGCAAATCCAATCGTTGAAACATTTTTTTCTGTAGCTGCACGATAAAGCATATATGTCACATCACCAACAAGAAGCGTCGCTGGATTGAGAACACCACCTTTTTCCCAGGGTGTATTTGGACGGGGAGCAAGGATTGGATTTCCTTCTGGGCGCACAAAAAGCTTTTTACCAAACATGGCGTCAAAGAGTCTATTAAGTGGGATTCGCGCAGTGGCGATATGTGTGTCAGCGCCACCGTAATAAACATGCAAGTCATTTCCATTAATGAGCGCACCGGTAGGGAAAGTGATATTTTGTACGATACCAATTTTCTCGTAATACATTTCAGGCACAAGGAAGGGTCCCCGAGTCTGTGCTATCACTTTTTTAGGATCTTCAAGATCAAGGAGTACTGCTTCAATACCAAAAACATGCTCTGGTGTATCATAGCGTTGAATATGAGAATAAATAAGTAGCCATCCTTTATCAGTCTTTAAAGGCGGAGCACCAAGTTCGATGTGGTCTTTGTCTCTCCGTTCAAGCTTAAAGGCATGCTTATCGAGATCTTTGTACCACACATCCCAATATTCTTTTGACCATATATCTTCTTCCTTATCGAAAAACGCAAGCCCAGCACGAATAGGTTTCAGATCCGGATTCACGCTGATGAGTGCTGCAAATTTTCCATTTATTTTCTCCGGAAATAGCATCATTGCTTTGGAATTAAATGGTGTGACAAGATGTTTTGATTCTATTGTCTTTAAATCTTTGCTGATCGCAAGGGCGGTACGGATATGATCTGCATTATAGGGGAACGAGCCAAGAGCGGTATAGAAAATATAATACGTATCATCAAGCTTGGTGACACGTGGGTCCTCACAACCATAGGCATCAAAGTCTTCTGAAGGAGTTATGAATGGAATTCTCTCTTTAAAATTAATACCGTCATTAGATACTGCTTTTCCGATAATCGAAAGACTCGTATGATTGTGTTCGTATGGGTCAGGGAGTCCCATGGCTCTGTAGAGCATGACAATCTCATCTCCATGTTTAATAGGGCAGCCATTAAAGGTCGCTAATTTCTCCCAAGCATGATCGCTCGGCGAGAGTATCGGATTGTGTTCATTTCTTGTGACAGTAAACATATATTATAGATTTTCTACTCCATGATTTTGGAGCCATGATAATAAGTTCTCCAGATTTGTCTCAGCCACGCAAATATGTTTATCTCCACCTCCGTAATATACCAGTAATTGCTCATCTTTTATTACCGCTCCACAGACGTATACAATTCCAGGTTTCCAATCATTTTCATACCACTTATCTGGCAATAATAGTGCTGAAGGCGACCTAGCGATAATCTGTGTTGGATCATTCAAATCAAGAAGCATCGCGCCGACTTTATATTTATGAGGTTCTTCCTTGCTTGTCGCGTGATATAGTACAAGCCAACCTTTTTCTGTTTTTACAGGTGCGGGACCAACTCCTCGAACCCAGGTATCCCATGTGTCTCGCGGTACTTTCTGCCCAAACTGACTTTTTATTTTTTGCGCACCATTATCGAGCGATTCAAGCCGTTCTACATAATCAATTTGCGGCTTTGGAGAAATGCTATGGAGAATAGCAAACTTCCCATTAATTTTTTCTGGAAATAAGACCCAATTTTTATTGATTTCACCCGCAGGAGAGAGAAACATTGGTGGAGTCCAGTCCCATTTTTTCGCAAGGAAATCTTCTTTTTTGATTGAGGTAACGGCAAGACGAACAAAATTCCATCCTCCAAATACACTGAAGCTTACATAAATGCGATCATCTATTGCTACCATGCGAGGGTCTTCGCAACCACCCCAACTTCCGCCAGATGGGTATAATAAAGGATTAAATGTTTTTTCTCGTGGTTCACCGTAGCGTGCTGGATTTTGCATAGAGAATACTGGATAGGGGGTTCTATCTTCAAATACAAATCCATCAGGTGAGGCAGCGTATCCTAGTCGAGATATTCCGTCATTTCCTACCGCGCGATAAATAATGTGTACTTTCCCTGTGTCATCCATGTACGCTGCAGGATTACAGGTGCCCTCTGCTTGCCAATCTAAATGCATAATGGGAGAAAGGGTAGGATTTTGATGGTATCTCTTAAAGAGGTGTCTCTCGATAATGTCTGGGCTGAGGTTCTTCTTGAAAAGTATTTTTAAAATCCATCTGATTGCCTCGTAGGCGAGGAAAAGTAAAACAACACAGGCGAAAATTATAAAGAAAATTTGTTCGGATAGTCCGTCGCTCATGATGTTGTGGTTTGTGAGTTGTCTACTCTTCCGTAATTATCTTCTAGTCGAACAATGTCATTCTCTTCTGCATCTCCCAAAGCAATTTCAAGTACACGGAGATCTTCGATGGCTTCGATACGGTGCTCCACTTCTTTGGGAATGAACCAGTGTAGTCCTGGAGACAATGGGTGTTCCTCATTTCCGACAAGGGCGCGTCCTGTGCCGGATATAACATACCAAAACTCTTCTCGCAGATGATGAAGCTGCTTGCTTAGTGCTTGGCCTTTCTTTACTTCAATTATTTTTACCGTAGAAGAAATGTTTCGAGTAAACTCAATAAAATCTCCCCATGGACGTTGTTCGGTGTAAGGAGTAATGGGAGCCATAAAGATACCTCAATTTTAGCATGCAAGCTTAATGAAAATGCCCGTATTTTAAGGCAATATGTTGATAACTCTCCAATATTATGTCCATAACTGGTGTGATTGCTAAAAATAGCGTTTTATTGTAAAATAGACGGACGTTTTGGAAGATTTTGTGTGTCGAAACGAAAATTGCGGCTGTAGCTCAACGGTAGAGCGCTGCCCTGTCACGGCAGAGGTCGTGGGATCAACACCCATCAGCCGCGCAAAATAATACAACCCGGACAATTTGTCCGGGTTGTATTATTTTGCACGGCTGAAGCATGACGCCTGCGCGTCGTGCGTTGGGTGTTGATAAGCGGAACTATGTTTTTCCAGCAGGAAAAACGAGTGAGCTGGGGTCGCGGAAATCTGCGAGTGGCGACGAGCAGATTATCTGTGACCAATACCACCTGTTTTTTGTAGTCAACACCCATCAGCCTCCACGCTTGGGGAATTGAGATAAAAAAGCACCTCATGGAAACATGTTCGCACAAGGTGCTCATGGTGATTCTGTTTGCACATCTTTTCTTGTTTTTTCTAAGCGCTCCTCAAAAATGCCATAGCAACTGATGAAGCTGCTGATTTCAGCGGATTGCATTGAGGTGGCAAATTGCGCCATTTCGTTTATTCTTCGCAGAAGATCTTCCTGTATTTGGCTGCACATAGCAAAGGTGTTCCAAAAAGTATCGATGTCGCTTGCTTGGAGAGCTTTGTCCAAGGTCTTCGCAATTTCTGAAGCGAAATCTTCGAGTGCTGAAATGATGAAATTGATTTCGTTCACCCTGGAAACAAGTTCCAATATATCCGAAGATTGTACATGCATGTCCGACTCCTTTGTTCCTGCTGTAAGGATAGTGCAGAACTGGAAGCGACACAAGGGAATTTCTTCTTTTTACTAAAGACGCTATACTTTCTGTATATGAACTTGGAACAAAACCAAAGCGGATCTGAAAATGTGCTGGATCAGATTGTACGGAGTGCAGAGGAAAATAAAGCGACACAGGAGCGCAAAAATAACGAATTAGAACGCGACAGATATATTATTTCAATGTTAGATAGTGCGCGTGATCTAAGAGAGCTGTATGATCGCATTACCACGCTTGCTACTGTCGAAGAACACAATAGTAAAAAAGCTAGTGATTTTTCTGAACTTAAGAAAGAGTTTGTGTTGTTACAAAACCAATTAGCGTACGTTATAGACGCAGCAAATGGTATGCATCCAAATGTAGATGGTCAACCAAATAGTTTAAGAGAAGTTATCAAAGCTTGGCCCAATACTCCATTTGGAGTCGTAAAAATAGACTATGGTTTCGCCAGAAAAGTTGAACAACTTTTAGGCGTGTTAGCAAAAGAACAAGGAATTGTTGATGTGGAACTATAAATACTATACTCGTAATTATGAATATGAAATCCCCAGGTGGAGTACCACAGCCTACGCAAGCAGAAATTATTGGTTCTAAAATACAAGAGTTGTCACAAAGACAGCTGGAAGTGTTTAAGAAATTAGAAAGCGCTCTCTCAATAGCCGGTTTACCAGTGTTAGAGAAAATAACCCCACAATATCTTTCCGATTTAGATCTTTCTCGAGAAAAACTTGATACCCTTGCCGACTGTCTGACCTTGCTCTTGGATACGACAAAGACTGATGGCGAAAAAAATAAGATAATAAAAAGTTTTGTCTCGACTTTAGAATAAATACCTACTCTACTGCCTTTTCCACAAACCCAAGATCAATTCCAGAATCTTTTAGGATTTGCTTCGCAAGACGCTCCTGAGATGAGAGATTTCCAAGCGAACAAGAAGTAGAAGTAATATTTGCATTCACATTAAGTACACCTTTTTCTGTAGTTTGATCTGCAAAACGCAGCATGAGTCCCACGCTTTTAAGTTCAATGCCTCCCATACGGTCTGTAAGGTGTAGATTTTCTATAATCTCCCACATATCGTCTACCCCATCTGACATAGCACGGCCTTTGGGTGCGATTAAGCGAAGTGTTTGTTTGCTTTCAGTAAATAATAAGTTCAGTGATTGTAATCTCCAAGAGAGGAGATCGCCCTTAGCACCATTTGTCGTAAGTGTGAATGTCTTGTCTTTAAACATTTGAATATCGTACAAATGTTGTTTCGTGTCGAGTTGTGACTCGAAGTTAATTCTGAGAAATGTTTCCAGGCACAGGTCTCGTTCCTTCTTACTTCCCGCGTATTTGATATCTATTTCATTACGGTCTGGGTGATAGATGAAGTACACATCTTTTACAGGTCGCATAGTAGTTGTGCGATCCAAAATTCCTTCCTTAAAATTTACTGATGGAGTAATTTTCGGGTAATCTTCGAATGATAAAAGAAGATGAAAACGATTATCGAACACTTTTGTTTCAATAAAAGAAAATCTACCTCGTGTTTCTTTGCGAAGTACCGTTTCAAATTCGTTTGTAAGTGAACTAAGCTTACTTTCTAATTCGATAATTTCTCTGTGAGGGGACGGGTATGTGTAATAGCCTTTGTTTTCATAAAACTCAGTCAAAAATAGTGTTTCATCAAGAAGTTCGGCGTGATTAGTTGCGTAATAAAGCACCTTATCTCCGGCGGTTGCGGTAACGAACTCCGAAAGATCCATGGCGATTCCTTTTTCGGTAGCAAGCAGGGTGCAGATGCGCGCGCCTGTTTTTGTGGAAAGCTTGGCGATTTTAATGAGGACTGGTTCCAGGTCTATTCTCTGTGAAGGGTCGATGTTCTGGTAGAACTCCGCCATCTGCCTGACTGCGTCCTTTTTTGGTGTGCTTTCTGGGATTGCATCGAATCCGAGTATAGAGTGTGCTTGATAGAATTCACTCAATAGTGTAGTTGTGTTTATTTTCTTGAAATACGCGCTTGGAACGAAACCTTTTGCCATACGGAAATGAAATTAAAGAATAAGTATCGGTCAGTGTAGCATATGAGATCAATATGCTAGGATGGGCATATGAGATTTGAAGATAAAGTTACTGAATTACGACTCAAGAAACATAAAGGCCGTGAGACCCCAGAGTTTTTGGCTGATGTAAAAGCTCTCACCGGTGGCGAGGCATACGAATACTTGATGGGTCAGGTACTGTTTTGTGGTGCTAAGATAGATCTTTCACTTCGGCCTATGATTCCTCGTCCTGAGACTGAGTTTTGGGTCAAGCAAGCTATTGAGGACATCATGACAACCTCTCGAGAATTTAAATTACGCATCCTTGATCTCTTTTCTGGATCAGGGAATGTGGGTCTCGCACTTTTGGTGAACATCCCGGAAGCGATTGTGGACATGATCGAGTATGATCCGAAACTCAAAGAGCAGATCGAAATTTCAATAACTAAAAATAATATTAAGAAGCTTCGCACGCGTGTATTAACGGGTGATACGTTTGAAGGTGCAGGTGGACTATATGATTATATTTTCGCAGTGCCACCGTATGTGCCGCCACAGCTGAAAGACGAAGTGATGAAAGAGCTCAGTGCGGAAGCACCACTTTCGTTTTTCGATAAAGAAGACGGCTATTTTTATCACAAACAAGTTCTTGGTGGTGCAAAGCAATTTTTAAAAGAGGGAGGAACTCTCTATCTAGAATTTGATATTACTCAACGAGAAAAAATAGAAGAACTCGCGAAAGAAAGGGGATGGAATATTGAAAAGTTTTTGAAAGATCCCTACGGTCACGAATGTACAGTCGTTCTTCGTTAGGACGTTGTTCGTTAAAAACACCTTATAAATAAGGTGTTTTTGTATTGACTTTTATACAAAAATGTGCTATAGTTAATATTGAATTGTCCCATCTCAAACCCGGTCAAACTTCGAAAGGAAAAGACCATGAAAACCTCGATTCTCTCGCTTCTGTTGAGTGTGATGTTCGGCGCAGCCCAGGCGCTCGAAGTCGATATTCACACCAACGGCAGACTGCCGTACATCACCGAGCATCCGTGCCAAGGTGAACCAAACGACAGTCACGGCTGTCACTTGCGGGTCAATCCGCAAACCGGAAGTTACGCCGGTCTCAATGAAGAAGAAGCCACGACTCAAGCGATCAAGCTCTGCAAGGAGCTCGCTCTGCCGAGCAGCAAGTACCTCACGGTCCACTTCCAGAGAGACGGGAGTCTGAAATACACCTGTCGTGTGAATTTCGACCAAGTCGACTTGTGGTGGCGAGGTCATTTTCCTCGAAAGCCACTGGTGATCGTCAACTGACAGGATCAACAACTTCCTCGCACCCGCGTTCTCGCAAGAGACCGCGGGTTTTCTTTTTTGCATTAAAAACTTTTCAAGTCACCATCTAAGGTCGTAGGTGAATATATTTTCAATAAATGTGGCGATCCAATAAATTCCGAAAGCGAGCTTGGTTGTTGCGAAGAGACTCTCGGAGACGGGCAGTCGAGAGGGAAGGATTTTCTTAGCAAAGAAAATACCTGTGCTCTTCACAAGAACTATGCGAGCGTAATTTGACAAGAAGTTACGTTGTGTGCTATAATAGACCCATTAGAAAGTCTCTGTATTTCATGCAGTAGTCACCGGATCTTAGTCGGTACTGAAGTTGTTTGATTTACATAGAAAAAATTAATGTAAATCAAAGGGGTGCGCCTATGTGGCCATTCTAACAACTTAAATATGTATACAATTACTACTGGAGGCGCACCAAGCACCTCATCTCGCAATTCGTCTTCACGCGGAGGTTTCCGTGGAGGACGTTCATCATCTGGACCATCTTATTCTCGTGGAGGAAGCCGCGGAGGCTTTTCTCGTGGAGGAGGAGCATCTGGTAAACCTTTTAATCCAAAGCGTGGATTCAAAAAGGATTATATCGATGAGAAACTCTTTATCAATAAAGCAACTACCGCAACTGAAGCTGAACAGTATGTGCCAAAGCATATATTTGCTGACTTCGGTATTCATGAGACGCTTGCAGCTAACCTTGCAAACAAGGGATTCGTACAAGCTTCTCCAATTCAGGATCAGGCTATTCCGGTAGCGCTCACAGGACGTGACGTGATCGGTATCGCTTCAACAGGAACTGGTAAGACTGCAGCATTTCTTATTCCGCTTATCAACAAACTTGTTGCGGATAATAATCATAAACTTTTGATTCTCGCTCCGACTCGTGAACTTGCGATGCAAATTGAAGAAGCATTCTTGGATTTCACTCGTGGCATGAAACTTTTCTCAGTATCATGCGTGGGTGGAGCTCCTATTTCTCGTCAGATTCGTGAATTGCAAGCCGGCGTGCATGCAGTGATCGGAACACCAGGACGTGTAAAGGATCTTATCGAACAAGGGAAAATCAATATGAAGTATTTTGATTCTGTTGTCCTAGACGAAGCAGACAGAATGCTTGATATGGGATTCGTGGATGATATGCGTTATATCCTTGGTCTTATGCCAAAGACAAAGCAGTCACTCTTTTTCTCTGCAACATTCTCAAATGAAATCAAATCTCTTTGTAAGGACTTCTTAAATGATCCTATTACTGTCACAGTAAAGTCTCGTGATACTGCAGCATCAGTTGATCAGGATGTAGTTCGTGTAGGGAGTGATGCTGACAAACTAGAGAAGCTTCATGAAATCCTTCTTAAGGAAAACGCTGGGAAGGTTCTTATCTTCCGAGAAATGAAGCGTCATGTAGACGGACTCGCTGAAGCGCTTGTCGCTCGTGGATTTAAAGCATTAGCTCTTCATGGAGACATGCGTAACCGCGAACGAGAGCGTGCAGTGCATGATCTTACAACAGGTCGCGCACAAATAGTGATCGCTACCGACGTGGCTGCTCGTGGAATCGATATCGCAGATATCACACTTGTGATCAACTACGATATTCCAAATAACTACGAGACATATATCCATCGTATCGGCCGTACGGGCCGAGCTGGAAAAGTAGGACAGGCGCTTACATTTGTATCAGAACGAGCACAAAGTCGCTCACGATACTAAATCTTAATTAGGAGACAATAGAAAAAGAAACACCGCACCTTTGGTGCGGTGTTTCTTTTTCTTGTTGCTATTTACTATCTGCATGAGATACTTACGTGCATATGCATGCAATGAAAAACTACTGGGAGACATTTACTAAGAGAGATTTGTGGGTGATTATGATTACGCTTATCGTCGGATTTGGACTGGGCACTTTATTTATCTCATGGAGAGTGCCGGACGCAAGTCATTGGATTCAGGCGTATAAAGATCAAGCCACAGAGACCAAACGCCTTAAAGATGCAAATGATGGGGTGATCCCACTAGAAGAGATGCCGATGAATCACACGACAGAAGGAAATCCTTATATGATGAGAAAAGTTGTTTCTGAAAAGCAGTTTGTCCAAGATATGGTGCTTCATCATCAGGCTGCAGTTACTATGGCTACTCAGGTCCTCGCGCTTCCAAATATTCGTCCAGAAATTAAAGATCTTGCACAAAATATTATCTCAGCTCAGACTACTGAAATCAAGATGATGCAGGATTGGATTACCGCTTGGAAATAATAGACAAAGATTAGACTTCTATCATCGGAAATAAAAAAGTGCGACCTTTGGTCGCGCTTTTGTTTCTGCCAACTTATTATGCTAGATTTGCTGTAGGTTAATCAATTGTAGAGGAATAACTTATTTTAAGTTGAATGAAAGGGGATTGGATATGAAATTTGCGACCATGCGAACTGAATTGCTCCTTACTCGGGAGTCTGGCCAAAGACTTTTTGAACAACTACATCAAAGTTATGATCATGATAGGAAAAGTGGAGGAGGAAGGAGAAGGCCCTCAGGTGAAATGATCTGTCATCTATGTGGTTGTCCCTATCGCAGTCATCCGCCATTTACTGAGGAATATGGTTGGAGTTTTTCGGGTGATTGGGATCCGCGACTCTGTGATGGAGAGGTTGTACATCTATGATGCGCGCAGGCTTAGCCTGCGCGCTATTTTTTATACTGGTTTGTTATACTCATTTCTATGGAAAAGCAAGAACAAATGAAGCAGATACGGGATGAGTTGCTCGATTTTAAAGAGTCTCCGCTTTATACGTATCAGAAAGAAAATAATTACTTTCCCGTGATTGGTGAAGGATCTTGCGATACACATATTCTTTTTGTAGGTGAAGCACCAGGGGAAAATGAAGCTAAACAAGCAAGACCTTTCTGTGGACGAAGCGGGAAACTTTTAGATGAGATGCTTGTATCTATCGGACTTGATCGTGAAAAAGTGTATATCACTAACTTGGTAAAAGACCGACCCCAAGATAATCGTGATCCAACACCCGAAGAGATTGAACTCTATGCTCCATTTTTAGACAGACAAATTGAAATCATTAAACCAGAAGTGGTTGTGATGCTTGGACGGCTTAGTATGAACTATATTTTTGGTAAAGCGGGAATCAAAGACCTCTTGCTTCCGATAAGCAAGATGCACGGACAGCTTTTTGATGGGGAAATAGGTGGAAGAAAGGTAAAATTACTCCCGCTCTACCATCCAGCAGTTGGACTATATAATGGCGGCATGAAAGGCACGCTTTTTGAGGACTTTAAGCAATTACAACAGTTTGTGTAATAAAGAGTGGATTACTCACTTGTTTTTTCTTCTTGCATGGTACACTTCACACTATAATAAAA
>JGI1358J11329_10001648_pt1 | contig 18201 bp, 17 predicted proteins | sample Subgroupgradi54m_FD_11329 | JGI IMG/M metagenome (IMG submission 11329)
TAGTCCTTTCCTTAAAAGGAAACTTTTTTGGACATTCCCATGTGTGACTCTACCGCTTGAGTTCTTTTACAGGACGAAGGTAGTTTGACGAAATAGGCCAAATTTATTTTCTTATAATAAAATTATAATTTTACGCTCATGAAATCATTAATTATATCTATAATTGTACTATTCTTATTAGCCCAGACTACACTTGCTTTCGATTGTTCTTTAACTTCTAATATACAACAATGTCAGAATATACAAAATTCAAACTTAATTGAATCTCAGAAAGAACTTTTATTTTCAAATTTAGTTTATAATTCAACAAATTATCCAGATTACAGTAGTATCTTACAGTATAATACAAAAATAAGGGTTAATGCTTCAATAGCCAATATAACAAATTCTATTTACATTAAAGATGTTTGGATTTCTTTATTGGCTATAAGTCCAAGTATTCTAGAAAATAATACTTTGTATATTCCTGATGTTGCCTTTGTCTTAAGTGATTATAATTATAGGATTGAAGTTCCAGAAAATTATAATGCTCAAAATTATCCTGAAGCAAAGAACGGAGATTGCAAAACAATTTATTCTTTAGTAAACAACAATTCCATCTTAAATGTCTTAGTGAATAATCAGAACCAAGGAAATCTGAAACTAAATCCAATTAATGTTCATGAAGATGCAATCATTCAAGATCAACTAGAAATAAATGTAAATATTAAGCAAGAGCATTCTGGTTGGAAACAATATTGCACAAAAGAAAGAAGAGGTGTTTGTATTCAATATATCTACCAATGTGAATATACTGGTACATCAAATTTACAAGATAAAGTAATTCTTACTGATGCTCTTAATGTAAAACATTATGAAGAAAGACCAATTGTTAATGTCAATACCCTTACTAAAAATTATAACACTAATCAAATAATGTTTACTGCTGAAAACACAGATACATTAACTATTAATTTTAACAATGCTTCTTATACTGAACAGAAATATGTTTACAGTGTTGAATTTATGAAGAAACCATTTTACTTTGCTGTTTTAAAAGCTGAGAAAATAAATATTAAGAAAACAAATAATATTCTTGCCGGTTTAAACAATACATTTTTTGTGAATGACATTGATAATTGTAAAATAAATACATTTAATCATTTTTATAATATTAATTCTAACTGCAAGATTAATAGTGTTCAACAAGAAGAGAAGAAATATGAAATTGTTCCATTTACTTATGATTTATTAGATTTCTTTAGACTTGGAGTTTTTGTGTTTATGATTTATTTTATTTATAGAATTATTAGACACTTTGCCATTCGATCCGTAATCTAAATCATTCTTATGAAAAAACAGCTCTTCTTTCTAATTGTAGTCTTATTATTAGCCATGCCAATAGTTTTAGCAGAAGGAAATACCACTACTGAATCTTGTTCTATCTTTTCATTAATGCAATGCCTAAAAGATACTGCATATCTGATAACTTACTCAACAGGATTGGCAGCACAGCCATTAATTAAGCTCATAGAAACATTAATGATTCAACCGCCAGCAATTCAATTATTTAATACTGTTTGGTTAGGAATAACGGGAATTATTAGTATCTTTTATATTTTCTTTATGCTATATTCCGGAATAACTTTTATTATGCAAGGAGATAATATCGCTAAACGGTATGAAGCAAAAGAATCAATGAAAAATATGATTATTGCATTAATCTTAGTTGCTTCTTCATTTTATTTATATCAATTATTAGCAGATTTTAATACTTCATTAACTAGTTATATTTTTGCACAGATTAATCCTGCGTTCTTTACTGTTACTTCAGACAATATTGGAGGCGCAATTCTACAAATTATAACTATAGTACCTTATATCTTAACGTTATTCATAACAGTCTTATTGTTTTTAGCACGATACTTATTTGCGAGTTTTGGAATTATCTTTTTCCCTTTAGCAATCTTCATGTATTTTGTTCCTTTTCTCAGAAGTTACGGAAAATTGATGTTAAATATTATATTTGTAATAATGTTTGTTCCATTTGTTTCTTCAATCATTATCTTAGGTGCTTCAATGTTAGCAACTGGAGAAATATTCGGAGCATTTAGTATCTTATTTTATACGGCTGCATTTTTGATTATTGATTTTATCTTCTTTTTGATGATTAAATTTGTCATTACTGCTTCTGGAGTTGGAAGTATTGCTAAAACAGCCGTTGCCGTGGGAAAATATCTTATTTAATTCATTCTATCTTCAAAATATTCTCTTACATCTGGATTTGTTGCACAAAATAAGCAAGTTAATGTAAATGCATCGGTTGGGTCTATTTCTCCCTGAATTTTAATTAACTTCATTCTCTTTGATGAATTTTCATTTTTCGCTACATAAGAAATATCATTTTTTAAAAGTCTATCTGAATACTGTTCTTTGTTATATTCTCTTATAGCAAAATCAAGATGAATTATTTTCTTTTTCGATCTTGAGTATTCCATATGAACATATTTACACGGAATATTTCCATCAACTAAAATAAGACTATCATCTCTCAATTCTTCAATCTCTAGGTCTAAAATATCTTTATTGCGTTCATACCACCAAAAATCAGTATAAATAATATTATCATAAATCCTAGTCTCTTCACTAGCATTATATTTATTAATATCTTTTTTTAGTTTTTCAAAATTTAACGATTTTGTTGGCCCCCAAGAAAAATCTAATTCTACATAAGGCTTAAAGTCCTGCACAAATGAAATACAATTTGGATTAACATTAAATGAAAATTCAATATCCTTATATTTATTTTTCAATTCTTTTATTTTTTCTATTAATCTTAAACTTATTGCATTAGGAAAAGAAAATCTTCTTCTAAATAAATCAATATATCTTAAAATATAGTTTTTATCTATGGAGATACCATTTTGAAATATTTGATCCGCTGCGTTAATTACTAATAACCCATCTTTATTATAATTTAATTCCATTCCAAGATATTTGGGGAAATTTAATTCAAAAGTATAATTGAATCCATGCACATCAGAGTTTTTTAAAGCGAATAGATTCATTCCTGGAAAATTAACTTGCGTCTCATCTGGAAAAGATTTAACATAATATTTTTGCTTTTCTTCTGCAGTTTCATAGATATTAACATCAACAATTATAGCAAACTCCCCATCTTTTAAACTTTCTAATCTAGCACTTTTTGGAATGATAAAACCTATTTGTCTATTAAAATCGTGGTTATTTAAAAATGGCAATGGTATAGTTCTAGTATTAATCTCTTCAATTGATTTTTCTAATTCTTCTTTTGGAAATTTACAACCATCTTTATTAATATGCGTCGTACTCATAACGACTTTTTCACTTCTCATATGGATATTGCGATTTTCCCATATTTAAAATTATTGTAACAAATCATTCTCATGTCCTACGAAATTCCGCCCCCATTGCAGCATAAGGAGAAGATTATTTTTGGATTAACGTTCGAACAACTTCTCTATGCTGGTGTAGCATTGCTCTTAGATGCACTCATCTTAAAATTAGTATCAAATACGACATTAAAGTTTACAATAATAATCTTTGTTACAGTAACAGCCGTTCTCTTTATGTTTTTCAATGCTAAGGAACACATCAAGAATTTCTACCATTTTACTAAATTTACTAAAGTAGATATTTATTCAGAAACAATCTATAATTATATTGGTATTAAAACTATAGAAAATAATGCGATCATTACTAAGAATAATAAAAAAATAGCTTTGTTAGAAGTTCAGCCAATTAACTTTAATATTAAAAATGAAACAGAGCAGGAAGCGATTATTCTTGGTTTTCAGAAATTATTAAACAGTATAGACTTCCCCATACAAATTATCATTGCTTCAGAAAATATTAGTTTAGAAGAACATTATAAGAAACTTCAAGAAAAGACAAAGGAAAACTTTAAAGAATTATTTGAAAACTATAAGAAATTCATCAATGAAACAATAAGTTCAGGAGAAATAAAGAATAGAAAGTTCTATATTATCCTAAAAGAAAAAGCAAGTCTAGAAATTGAAACCAATGTTCTTCTGGAAAAGTTAAGATCAATTGGGTTGAAAGTTGATAGAATACAAGGCACTAAACAAAAAAATAATCTATTAAGAACCTTAAATGAATATTTCAACCCCTATGAACCACAATTAGAAGAAGGTGAAATAAAACATAAAGAGAATTACTTAGCAAGCCCTAAATCCATTATTAATAAAAAAGATTATTTAATTGTCAATGATTGTCTACAGAGGATTGTTGTAGCAACTGGTTATCCCAATGTTGTTGAGAAGGGATTCTTAGATAAAATTATTAGTAATAATGATAGTTATGATGTTTCTATTCATATTGAACCGTTTCCTATTGATTTTATGCTTATTCAATTAAATAATGAACTAAAGAAGCAAAGAGCAGATATGTATACTGATAGTCAGAAAGGCATAGTCAATCCTTCATTAGAGATTAAATACGCTTCAACACGAAAAGCTTTAGAAGAACTGCAAAAAGGACGACAGAAGCTCTTCAATGTCTCTTTGTATATTAATTGTAAGACAAGACCGTTATCATATTACAAAATAACAGATGATGAAGTTGAGGCATTAAAGAAAGCCCATAAAATCAAGAAGAAAGAATCAATGAAAGTGTATGAACAACGAATTAATGCACTTGTTCAAAATCAACAATTAGTCAAAGCAAAACAAGAGTTAAACTTGCTGAGCAGAAAAATAAGTTCTGATTTAAATTCAATTATGATCCAGCCATCAATTCCATTGTTCAGACAAGCTGATGCGTACAAAAGTATGATTCCTTTAGCTGAAGATACGTTGGCAATGAAAAGAAATATTACTACAGAAGGATTAAGCGCTTTCTTTCCCTTTACTAGTCCTTTCTTGAATGTTGATCCAGAAGGGATTATGCTCGGATTAAATAAAAATAGAATTCCTTTAATTAAAGATATTTACAAATTTACCAATGCGAATGGATTAGTATTAGCAACTTCTGGTGGTGGGAAGTCTTATTTTACAAAATTACTTTTAACAAGACTATTTTTACAGGGGAATAAAATCATTATTATTGATCCGCAAGGTGAATATGTTGGTGTAACAAAACACTGCAAAGGACAAATCGTTACGATCAGCAAAGATTCTGAAACAGTTATTAATCCTTTAGATTTAATGGGTAAGAACTATGAAGATAAACGATTAAGTTTAGTTGATTTGTTTAAAATTATGCTTGGAGGCCTAACCGAAGTACAGAGATCAATCTTAGACAAAGCAATAGATGAAACCTATCAAAAAAAATATATCAACAAAAACAGCGATCCAGACAGAACGCCACCAGTTATTTCTGATTTATATGATACGTTAATCTCTATGGAACGACAAGCGTCAAGCATGGAAAAAGTAACCTATACTGCTTTAGTAAACAGACTTTATATTTACACAACAAAAGGAGTCTTTGGATTTTTAGATAAACAGACAAATATTAATTTCAATAATGACTTTGTCTGCTTCAATATTGGATCAATGCCTAAACAAGTCAAACCCGTTATTATGTTCTTAGTTTTAGATTATATTTATGAAAAGATGAAAGAGAACTTAGACAGAAAACTCTTAGTATTAGATGAAGCGTGGAGTTTGCTTGCAAGAGCTGAAGAAGAAGGTTATATCTTTGAAATTGTCAAGACTTGCCGTAAATTCAATTTAGGGCTATTAATGATTACTCAGGATGTTTATGATTTAGTTAATTCAAAAGCAGGCCATGCAGCTTTAGCAAATAGTTCGTATACATTTTTATTAAGACAGAAACCGGCAATTATTGATAATGTTGCAAAAGTCTTTAATTTAAGTAAACATGAAAAGAATTTCTTACTAACCTGTAATGTTGGAAATGGATTATTAATTTTAGATAATGAACATCAGGAATTAGAAATTAAAGCAAGTCCTGAAGAACATAAACTTATTACCACAAATCCTGACGAAATAAAAGAAGAGAAGAATAAAAGTAAAACTGAAGATAAGAAAGAAAACTTTGATATTAAACTTGATATAACTAAAGATTATTATGAAGGAAGCAAGTTAAGTCTTGAAGAAAAAGAATATTTGTTAAGTCATGGCTATGGGGTTGGAAGATTCCATAAATTTGATACAAATGGAAATCCAAATGAATATTATATAAAAGAGAAAAAACCAGAAGGGTTACTACATTCTTTTGTTGTTGCTCTTTGTTATGAATCTATTAAAATAAAAACAGATAAAGTAAGTATTAATGTTGCTGGAAAAGAAGATATTATTTTTGAAGATAAGAAGGGCAAAAAATGGGCTATTGAAATAGAAACAGGTATAGATTACAAAAAACATAAAGAACGTCTTAATGAAAAGTTTACAAATCTAAAGAATAAATATGGAAAACGATGTTTTATTCTATTGACTAATTTTCAGCTTTTGAACAATTACAAAAAATATGATATTGTAATTGTTAGTAGGTCACAGTTGTCTAAAGTAATTAATGTAATATTTAATTAATATATGGGGCGGTTTTTCCGCTTCGAAATTAGTTTATGAGCCTTAATGGGCTTGTTTCCGTGTAGATTTCCGCTTTGCAATGCTTATAAACAAATAGTTTAAAAAATAGTTTTTCTAAGTGGATTTCAATTATAAAATTAATAGTTATATATGGTTGTGATTTTCCACTTCGAAAGTGGTTTATAGACCTCAATGGGCTCTTCTCCACGTAGAGTTCCACTTACAAAACAAAAATCTACGCATATTTCACATTTAAACGAGTCATAAGGCGTTTTCGAAGCCAAAAAAGTGGACCTAAATTAGACTTTATTTTATGTTAATATCTTGTTTAGTAGAATTTACTTTTTCTAACACAGAAATGGTTAAATATTAACAATTCTATAAAATAGCATGGAATATATAACCTCTAGTGAGTTCTATCTGTGGAAGAAAACTGCTAGTTGTAAAAACTCTTGGGATAGAAAATTTCTAAATTCTGATTTTTTAAGATATGAGGAAAAAAGAATAAAAGATGTAAGCGATTGGTATTCAAGATTTCTTAATCAGCTTTATCAATCTAATTCAAATGATGAGGTAAAAGTTTTTGTTTTAGAAATAGGTCAATTAGATAGTGACTTATTAGCAAGTATTGCCTTGAAAGGGAATTATAACTATTATGGCATATCTGCATTAAGAAATGATATACAAAATCCTTTGATTATCTTAATTCCCCAAACTAAAAAGCAACCAACTTTAAATTCTTTAATTAGGATAACGAGTTATAAAAAAGATTATCTTGATGTAGGGAGAACTAATAGACCTCGTAGAATATTAATAGTCGAAGAGTTTATTGAAGAAGATCCAATTTCTATATATCAAGATATTCCATTTGAAAGAAGACCAATTAGAAAGTTTATCTATGAAAATATTATTAAAGATGATTTATTGCCACAATCATTTCAACCATTAATATCTAGTTCACCAGCTATTATTAATAAATCTGGTGGAATATCTATGTCTGCTTTTGTAAATAAAGATCCATTATCTTTCGAACTTATAAAAACTTTTAAACTTATGCAGCCCCCAGAATTTTCTAACATAAGTTTAATGCTCCCAAATAGACTACAACAAGGTACACTCGTAGAAGTTGAAGAGGGAGTAAAATTTAAAATATCTGAAACTAATTATGTAGGAAAGAATTACTTTAATGGATTGTCTACTCAAAATTATAATGTGTTTAATAATGAATTAAATAAGAGGCAACTATTCAATGGCGAATATTCGGTTATTGGTGTCCTAAATGCTCAAGGGGATAATAAATCTGAAATTTTTAGGGATGCATTCGCAAAGTTTGTTACAACAGAGATTAGTCTACCAAGGAATACTTTAGAATTAAGAGATTATGACATTACTCTAAAGACTGCACAAAAAAACATAAATGAAGACCTTTGGTTACAAATAGTTAATCAAAGAGAGATAATACCAAAATTAGATCTCAACTCACAAAATGTTTTAACATTAGCAAGAGAAATAAATGAAGAATGGCAAATCAATTTCAAAAATAAAAATTTGGTTAAATCTGAGCATGAAATAAAACTGCTTTCTAAGAAATCTTTTGATAATATCATTAATGTGGCAAAAAGTTTTGCGAGGGATGAACAAATTGTAGATATTAATGATGCTATATTAAATCGCTCTAGAAAATTGTTTACTACAAATATGGAAGGTTTTATAGATGACGAAGTAATAAATAGACTCGCTTATTCTGCTCCTAAAAAACAAGAAGATCTTAAAATAAATGCAATCTTAGCAGAATTAAGAGATAAAAGAATGTTAAATGTTGTACAATTATATGAAAATATTAAAAATTTAGTTAAAGACGTATATGAATTACAAACAATTTTGGATAATCTTAAAAGAAGAGGGGATATATTTGAACCAAAACAAGGTTATTATGTTGTAATCTAACACTATCTATCAGAAGAGGTATTTATCTCTTTCTTCAAACAAATCATTTAATAGGTCTTCTTCTATATTTTCTCCATCTTTAAGTTTGAACTTCAATTTGTTAAATAAACTTAGTCCATTTAATAATTTTTTATCAGTATTATAAAGCTCGTTTATTTTCATTCCATTTTTATTCAATTCTTCTATAAAAAAATCTTTGTGTAAAAATCCTCTTACAATAAGAAATTTCTCTGTTTTATCCATTAATATTTTTTTAATTAATAATTCATCCCTGATTTTTAATTTCGATAACTCATTTTTCATGAAATTTATTACTTCTTTTTTAAATTCTTCTTTCTTATCTAATGAAAAAACCCTCTGCCTTTCTTGGTTTTGTGAAATTGCTTCTAAATATAGATTATAATCTTGCGGCTCTAGAATTAGTGTACATTTTTTTTCTAATAGATAATCGTGTAATATTGGGGTTTGATCTTTACCATATCCCGGTAGAGGTATTAAATTCCTTGGAATATTTGTTTTTTTGTTTAATTTAGTTAATTCTAAATTTAATATTTCTCTCCATTCATCTTTTGTAACTGGTTTTAATTTTTCTGGATGCCCTATGAATCCCTCCCAATAAACATTTATTGGTAGAGTTTTATCTAGGGATAAAAATATTTGATCTAAATCATCTTTATCACTATGCATCCAAAATATAGTTTTTACTTCCATGCAAGACAATAAGAATTTTTATTTATATGTCTTGCTACTTTTGAGCAGCAAGGATGACTTTAAATATTTCTTAATCTAATTAATAATATTCGAAAACTTTAGTGCAAGTACACACATTTTAAGAGCACATCAAAAAGACCAGCAGTCGGGTCGCGGCGACCTTTATTTTTAGTGTGACTGCATCGATGCGACTACCTGAAGAATTGGTAACGCCGACGCCAGAATATCTGTCTTTTGATGTGTTCTAAATTTTGTATGTACATTGCACGTACAAGGCTTTTATAGCAGGGAGTCTTAATAGTTTTCACGGAGGAAAACATGCAAGAAAAACAGCAATAGAGAACAAACAAAGATTCAAGTGCAAAGATTGTGAAAAAAGGTTTGTTCTTGATCCTGTGAAAAGAATCAAAGGCAACGGCAAAATCGTTACATTAGCAATGGATTTGTATTTCAAAGGACTTTCATTAAGAGATATCTCAGATACTTTACTTCAGTTCTATAATTTGAGAGTTCATTTTGACACAATAAGAAGATGGATTAGCAAGTACACTCAAATAATGGATGACTACACTAAGAATTTCAAACCAGAATTAAGCGATAAATGGCATATTGATGAGCAGATGATTAAGTCAAAGAAAGATTATATTTGGTGCTGGAATGTTCTAGACAGCGAAACAAGATTTTTAATAGCAAACAATGTAACAAGAGGAAGAGAAATTAAAGACGCAAGAGCAGTATTAAAGATAGCAAAAGAAAACATCAAGGAAAATCCTAAAGAGATTGTAACCGATGGTTTATGGTCTTATAACAAAGCTATAAGGAAAGAATTTGTTACAAAAAGAACAAGTCCAAATGCTGTTCTTCATTCAAGAAATGCAGGAATTGCCAAGAAACTTCTTAACAACAATATGGTTGAGCGATACCATAATGAGTTTAGAGAATTTGACAAAGTGAGAAGGGGATTTAAGTCAGATGAGACAGCACAACAATGGAGTGATGCCTTTAGGCTTTATCACAATTTCATTAAAAAGCACATGGCTCTGAATGGAGCAACACCTTCTCAGGTAGCAGAAATTGATATTGATTTAGGCAGAAACAGATGGCTAAGCTTACTCCATCAAAGCCTTAATCACCCGAATACGACAAAAAAGGAGGTAATATTAAAATGACCCTTTAATACGACAGAGAGCCTTTAACAGAGAGCTATGCTACAAATCAATCTAACCGGAAAAGTGCATCAATATCGCGATGAGATGCAACGAAAGCAGGTATTAACAGAACTGGTAACCCTAATAAAACAAAATACACTAAAAAGAGCATATGCAGAAGGCTGGGCAACAGGCAAAGCCTATGAATATCATTTGAGTCGGACAGAGTGGAAAGCAGGGAAGGGAAAGATTGCATTGTCAAACTTAGTAACACTTTTTGAAGAATATCAAGCAGCAGAAAGAGCAGACGAACGCAAAGGGATAATAGGATTAGGGAAAAAGAGTAGCATTAGTTCTGGTCAGGTATCTTTAATCTTAGAACGTGTAGGTCTTTCTCCCATGTATGGGACAAGAGAGCATCATGATCCTACAGTTGAGCAAAAAGAAGCAATGGCACGTGCAATCGATTTACCCTTATCTGCGACAGATATTGCTTATTTTGTAGGGGTAAGTGAATGGGTTGTTCGAGACCGATATGAAATACAGAAACCAAATCGTACACAAGAATTTTTATTTCGAGCGTATAAGAATAAAAAAGGACCCTTCTTTATTACGTATCGTAGTGCGAGTGAGATCTATGCAGCAGCAGACGCAAGCTTTTCAAAAGAAGACATAGCAGAATTAATCAAAAAACCAATTGATCTCGTAGATATTACGTTAGACAGACGTGAGGAGTTTACACCCAAGATTATTAGTGCGTTACAGATAATTCGAAATAATCAAGAAGTAAAAACACCATACTAAATAGAACGATAAAATCTGTGATCAAATAAGGACATAGTCTTAAAAATCTTTTGTTCCTAATAAAAAGATGTTCAATGTCTATCGTGAATTCTATGCGGGAAGATTAGAAAAGATGGTCATCCAAGATCCAAGTGATGACGAAGGAAAAACAGTTGAATATCAAGTAACGGCTCCAGGAATGTATACCAAACTAATCTATAATGTGTTCAATAAAAAAGATACCTTGAAAAGAAGTACAATAGCAGAAGCAGAGATAGGAGACCAATTTACAAATGCGATGCTTCAAGGAAAGGATCCAGCAGAATTACCCTATTTGAAACGGAGAGCAAATACGATGGCAGGCGTAGAATATGAATATGGAACTGATATTGTCTTCAGAATAAGCGATAGTAGAAGATAAAGAAAAAACCTTATAAATCCCTGTCCAACAAAAAAGAAGATGAATACAAACGTACTAATCTTCGCAGGCATTACCTTTCTCTCCACAATTATTGGTGGATCAATCGCATTAAAACTAAAAAAATACTTACCTTACTTCTTCGCATTTGCTGCAGGAAGTTTAATTGGCGTCGCATTTTTCGATCTCTTACCAGAAGCATTAGTATTAGCAAAAGAAACAACCATCAGTATTAGAAGTGTCATGCTCACCACAGTTATTGCATTCTTAATTTATAGTTTAATAGAAAAATATAGTTTAACGCACCCACATCACAAAGAAGATCACACGCATAAGATGGGAGAAATTGGTGCAGGAAGTTTAATTGTGCATAGTTTCATTGATGGTATTGCGATTGGAGCAGCGTTTCAAATCAACCCAACGATTGGATTTATTGTCGGCATTGCGGTTATCTTCCACGATTTCACCGACGGCATTAACACCGTCATCCTGATGCTCAGACATCAAAAAACCATTCCTCAAGCACGAGCATTTCTCATTGGAGATGCATTAGCTCCCGTCTTAGGAGTCTTCGTCGCATCTATTGCGAACATTCCCACAACAGGATTAGTGCTTATTTTGAGTTTCTTTACAGGAGAATTTCTGTATATTGGCGCATCAACCTTAGTGCCAGAAATTCATAAACATCATTCAAGAAGGATTATCCTAGCGATGATTGTAGGAACAGCAGTGATCTTTACCTTAACAGCATTTATTCAGTAATTAAAGGCGTAATAAATCTCGATAAGCAGAAGGTCCAGAAACATACTTTCTCAATTTATGAACATCGTTTACTTTTTCCCACGCAACAATCTCACCAACAAGGGAATCATCAGGCAAGGCGCGAAAGCGTTCAAAAGCACGATACAGTTGAAACTTCTTTGTATCTAATGCAGGATCACGTAATGCAACAAAACCAATCTCACTCCATGCGTGATGAATAAATGCAACAAAAGAAGGATCAGATGGATCACCCAAGTCAGTAATCAGAATCTGAACGCGTTCCATAAAAAGAGGTCTTCAGATCCATCTTATAAGGTTTATGTAAAGAAAGGACGCATATTCAATGAAACAAGATTTATAAAGAAAAACAATGCAACAACCGTGTGACAGATCACGAGAAGATTATTGAAGTCAAAGAATTAACCAAAACCTTTGGCACCTTTCAAGCAGTAAAAGCAATTTCATTTAATGTCGACAAAGGAGATATCTTCGCATTTCTTGGTCCAAATGGTGCAGGAAAGACAACGACAATTAAGATGTTAACAACATTATTGCATCCAACTGCAGGTTCAATTAAACTCAATGGATTTGATCCACAAACACAAAAAAATGATACGAGAAAATCATTCGGCATTATTTTTCAAGATCCCAGCTTAGATGATGAATTAACTGCGTATGAAAATTTAGAATTTCATGGCGTCCTATACAACGTTCCAAAAGCCTTACGAGAAAAAAGAATTGAAGAACTTTTAAAGTTTGTTGAACTCTGGGATCGGAAAGATGATTTAGTCAAACAATTCTCAGGCGGAATGAAACGAAGATTAGAAATTGCAAGAGGGTTACTCCATCATCCAAAGATTTTATTTATGGATGAACCCACAATTGGTTTAGATCCCCAAACCAGAAATCACATTTGGAATTACTTAAAAGAACTCAATAAGAAAGAAGGGATCACGATTTTTTTCACGACCCACTACATGGAAGAAGCAGAAAAGATCGCAAAGAGAATCGCAATCATTGATCAAGGAAAAATCATTCTAGAAGATACACCGGAAGCAATCAAAAAACAAACACAGAAAGAGACCTTAGAAGAAGCGTTTATTGCATTAACCGGCCATCAAGTACGTGAAGAAGAAGCAACAGCAAAAGATCAAATGCGATTACATGGGAGACTCTGGACAAAACGATGAAAACAATTTACATTCTCTGGCTCAGACAATTAAAGAGATATTTCCGTTCACGAGCAAGAATGATTGGATCCATCGGACAACCATTACTCTTCTTACTTGCATTAGGATTTGGCTTTGGCCCAATCTATCAAAAAGCAGGTGGGGGAGATTACATTCAATTCTTAGCCCCGGGCATTATCGCAATGGGTATTTTATTTACTGCCGTCTTCTCAGGGATTGAAATCATCTGGGATAAACAGTTCGGATTCTTAAAAGAAACATTAGTTGCACCTGTCTCCCGATTAAAAATCATGGTCGGAAGAACATTAGGCGGAGCAACCGTCGCAATGGTGCAAGGAGTGATTGTTTTACTCATTTCCTTACTTATTGGATTCAGAATTCAACATTGGAGCTTAGTTCCACTCGCATTCGTCTTTATGTTCTTAACAGCAGTCTTATTCACCGCTATCGGGACAGCAATAGCATCAAAATTAGACGATATGCAAGGATTCCAATTAATTATGAATTTCCTCGTCATGCCCATCTTCTTTTTATCAGGAGCATTATTCCCCTTAGAAGGATTACCGAAAGCGTTAGAAATTATTACACGATTAGATCCATTATCCTATGGGATTGATGGAATACGAGGAACATTAGCAAATGGCAGTCATTTTGGATTAGGAATAGATTTCCTCGTCTTAACAAGTAGTACGATCATATTTTTAATCTTAGGAAGTTATCTCTTTTCAAAGATCGAGATCTAGAGGAAGCAATATAAATGTTTTCTCCAAAAAGAAAGCATGCATAGACGAGATCAACTTTCATTTTTAGAAGAAGGAAGGAAGATTACCCCTCCTACAGGATTACTCGTCCTTAAATCCGTTGAAAATGCATTAACGAGAACAGGAGAATTTATCAATATTACTCGAGGATATCGCTTTCATGAACCTGGAAAACACATCAACTATGGATTACATCATCATGTATACGCTGAACGAAAAGATGAAGATCAAGGCAGTAATCACCAAGCACGTTTTTTATTTCTAGTATACGAACGACCATTAGGAGATGTGCAACGACTTGAAGAGAAAGTACAATCTTTAACAAAAAACAAGATTGCCGTCTGTCCCATCCTTATTCCAGGGGAAGAGGTAGGATTTTACAGATCAGCACGAGGAAAGCAACGACCAGCATTATGGCAACTATCCCGAGAAGAACGAGAACGTGCGCGAGAAGTAACCCGAGAAGAACTATTTTGGAATGAGTGTACAGCAGGAAATGTCCCCTATGTTGTAACACAAGAACCAATGCAACTTGCAGTCTATGATCTTTCACAACATGTTCATGCAAATTATCAATATTCAGGCCCACCCAATGTTCCACGTGAGGTAATCCCTCCAGGACGAGATCTCAAAAAAGTATGTCTTCCACAATTAAAAGGAAGAATAAAGAATTTTACTGTGGAAACAATCCCAAAAAATAAGTATCGCATTGCGATTCCCATTCGTCCAGAAGATGATCGTACCGGAAAAGGCACAGAACAAAGTCTAAGAACATATATCCAAACCTATGGTCCAGAAGTCCTGCAAGATGAAGAACGGTTAGCGATTATTGCAGAGCAATTCTCAGGAACACCAGAACAGTATCAACGCATCCTCAAAAGAATAAATTTATAAATAAAATAAAAACCTGCAAAAGATGATTTCCTTAGTTGCAATCGTTGAATTCTATAGGCATTCAGAAACAACAATTGAACAAGGAAGAGTATACCATCAAGAGATTGGAGAAGAAAGAGGAGAAAATACCAATGAATGGGCAATGCTCAATGAAATACAACAAGAGCCACAACCAACAGGAAGATATCCCATCCTACCCAATCAAGAAGTTCCAACAAACAGGCCAATGCCTGCAGAAAATCAATGCTATCAAACACGAGAACTGCAACAAACCGCAAGAAGAAGAGAATGGAGGGGATTAGAATACCTTCTTCCTCATTACGAGAATCCAATCCTTAAATCAAGAGCAGTCTATCAAAGAAACCGAGAACATAGATTATTTAACGCTTCTTCGTCCACCACCCGCTTTATACGGACTATAGCCTGATTTTCCTTTTTGAGTATTTCTTCCCTCAGGATACACATCTAATATTTCTTCGCTCTCATCATAGCCACAGTTATTACACATTAAGAAATCTCCACCAAGGATATGCACTTTCTTCACATCAGTGGACTTACATTTCGGACAGGTTAAGACAGCCATACAAAATAAATACAATTTTCCTTAAAATAGCTTTCGCTGTAATGAGGAAGGAGTGCAATACATTTTTATAGCATAAAAAAGAAAAGAACAGATGGGAAAAATAAAGAGTGTACTCCGCGTCTTTTGGAACATTGCAAAAAAGTATAATCTCATCCTCTTCTTCTTACTGTTCACAACAACAATAGGGGGAATTATTGGTATCATTACACCTTTATTCTACAAACAATTCTTCGACATCTTAACAACAGCAAAAGGAACACAAGCAGTCCCAGACTTAGTCAAAGTACTACTTTTTATCTTAGGAATGAACGGTCTATCCTGGGTTGCGTACAGAACAGCCACATTCTTAGATAGTTATTATCATTCGCATATGACGGCAAGAATCAAGCAACATGCATTCCAGTATTTAATGCACCATTCGTATTCATTCTTCGCAAATAATTTTGGTGGGGCATTAGTCCAGAAAGTCAATAGATTAGCGCGATCATTTGAACGAATTCTTGATCGATTTATTTGGGATCTCATTCCTATGGTTGTACGTGTTGGAGGAATTACAATTGCGTTATGGTACTTAAACAGAACCATTGCGATTGCACTCTTAGTCTGGACAGTCCTATTTATAGTCATGCATTACTTCCTGTCAAACTGGAAATTAAAATACGATGAAACTCGTGCAGAGAAAGAATCAAAGACAAGTGCAGTCTTAGCAGATGCGATTACGAATCATACCACCATCCAGCTCTTTACAGGATTATCTGAAGAATTCAAACGATATTATACAATCACAGAAGAACATGCAAAAAGCGTCCTGAAAGCATGGAACATTTCAAATACGATTGAAGCAATACAAACAGCTTTTTTCGTGTTTATTGAATTTGCATTGCTCTACCTCGGAGTAAAATACTGGAGCCTAGGATTAATTACAATTGGAACCATTGTCTTGCTGCAAACCTATTTAGGAAATATTATCAGTAGACTGTGGGATTTTGGCAGAGTCATTCGAGATGTCTATGAAGCGATTGGCGATGCAAAAGAAATGGTAGATATCTTAGAGCTCCCCCATGAAATCAAAGATGCGAAAGACAGCAAACCATTAAAAATCAAAAAAGGAGAAATTGAATTCAAAGACGTCAAGTTCCAATTCCCAAGTCAAAAACAAGTCTTAAAGGGAGTTTCATTAAAAATCAATCCCGGAGAAAAAATTGCGTTCATTGGCCCATCAGGTGCAGGAAAGTCAACGTTAGTCAGATTACTTTTTAGATTATATGAATTAAAAGAAGGATCGATTACAATCGATAATCAAAATATTGCAAACGTAACACAAGAATCACTCAGGGGAAAAATAAGTCTCGTCCCACAAGATCCTGTCTTATTTCACAGAACATTATTAGAAAACATTCGCTATGGAAGAAAAGATGCAACCGATGCAGAAGTTCAGAGAGTTGCAAAACTAGCACACTGTGATGAATTTATTAATAGATTACCTAAAAGATATGATACCTTTGTCGGAGAACGCGGCATTAAATTATCTGGGGGAGAACGGCAACGTGTCGCCATTGCCAGAGCAATGTTGAAAAACGCCCCTATTCTAGTCTTAGATGAAGCAACCTCAAGTTTAGATTCACACTCAGAAGCCTTAATTCAAGACGCATTAGAAAAACTGATGAAAAATAAAACAACGATGGTTATTGCACACAGATTATCCACCATTAGAAAGATGAATCGAATCATTGTCATTGATAAAGGAAAGATCCTCGAACAAGGAACACATAGTCAATTAGTCAAAAAGAACTCGAGTTTGTACAAAAAGCTCTGGACCTTACAAGCAGGCGGCTTTGTCGGAACAGAGAAAGAAAGTACCAGATAAACTTATAAACAAGTTGCATTTGTAGAGTGAGAACAATGACAACATTCACAGATAGCCAAATCAATACATTTCTTGATGAACGTATTGGGTCATTTGCAGAAAACTTATCAGGATTAGTTAAAATTGACAGTGAGAGCGGTGACCCAAAGAAAGCAAATAAACTTGATGAAATCGTTGAGACCTTAGAAAAGAACGCCAAAGCTCGCGGATTTCAAACAACAAAAGTACAAGCAGTAGACAAAGAAAGAACGTATCCTGCACTTGTTGCAAAATATGAAGTCAATCCTGAAGCACCGTGGGTTCTTGTATACAATCACGCAGATGTACAACCAGAAGGAGATAGAGAAAAATGGGAAGGCGAAGATCCATTCTCAGGCCACATCGATTATGAACAAGGCATTGTGCATGGACGTGGAGCAACAGATGACAAAGGACCATTGTTAGGAACACTCTATGCACTTGAATTTTTAATGAAGAATAATTTATTAGGAGTCAATGTTGAACTAGTCTACGAAACAGCAGAAGAATCAGGAAGTGGCGGATTCAAAAAAATGCTCGAAGATGGATTAGCAAATGGAGTAATCAAACACCCAAACCATGTCTT
>JGI1358J11329_10001649_pt1 | contig 18190 bp, 18 predicted proteins | sample Subgroupgradi54m_FD_11329 | JGI IMG/M metagenome (IMG submission 11329)
ACTTGGATAAATTTCTTACTCGGTCAAAAAATGGTATCTTGTAGGCAATGGAACAGACGACACAGCGGGAGGCAAAAACGCTTCTTGTGATTAATGGCATATTCGGATTTGCCATAGCTCTTGGAGGAATTTTTCTTCAAGTATTTTTGTTTGGTTTGGGGGGATTTTATGCGGTAGTGGAATATAATCTTGTAACTGCCTGCGCGCTGGTACTTTTCTATATAATATCGGGATTGCTGCTTACCAAGATGAGCACTCGGGCGCTGCTCTTAATGGGAATTGCAAGTCATGCGCTGCTTTTCCTCTCATTGTTTTTATTTCGCGAGCAATCCCTTGATTTCTTGATTTTGCTCGGTTTTATCAATGGCATGGCGATGGGGATTTTTTGGGCGGCGATGAATCTTTTGCAATATATTTTTACGACGAGTGATACGAGGCATAAATTTTTTGGTAGGCAAAGTTTCTTATTCAGTATTACGGGAGGCGTAGCGCCCATCATCGGCGGTGCGATCATTTCATCCATCGGGTTGATCGCTTCAAAAGATATCGGGTATTCGTTTGTCTTTTTTCTGATCGCGCTTTTGATGGGTACGCTCTGCTACACGGCCGCTCAACTGCCGGATCACGGCACGATCCAGTTTTCTATGCGCGATGTACTGCATCATCGGCGCAGCAAACTGTGGCTCTATGTTCTTGCAATGGATTTTTGCAACGGGCTGTTTGATTTTATGTTTGCATCGTTTAGTGCGGTCATCATATTCCTGATCGTAAAAGATGAATTTCTTTTGGGAGCTATTAATGCGGCCGGATCCGTGATGGCGGCATGCGCGGGACTTGCTGCCGGCATGATACTCAAGCGAAAGAAACTCGCGTTTATTCCCGCATCATTCATTGCGGCGCTTGGCATACTTATATTTGCATTGGAACAAAACTGGTGGGGACTTGGCGCGTTGATTTTTCTCTTCAGCGCCGCTATGCCGATCCTTGGCGTTGAGTCTTCAAAGGCGTTATTTGATGTATTGGATAGGTCGGGTGATGAATGGAAGAAGAAATATCATCTTTTTCTTGAGCGTGAGAACGCGCTGGGGTTTGGCAGGGTGTCTAGTTTGCTCATTTGCTTCTTCTTGATCACCGGGCATAACGATCTTCATATTGCACGGAGCGCGTTGGCAGTGGTTGCGTGTATTCCAGTGGCGGTGGGACTCATAAGATATCGTATTTTGCATATTACTCATCAGCTTGAGGAAAGGCGCTAAATATGGTATACTATGTATATGTTGATAGATAAGCGATTATATCGTTTTGCATTGATGTCAGTTGTAGGAGCGAGTATGTTTCCGCTTATTTCTCATGCAAATTTTGCGCAGGAAATTCAGAAGATTCATGATGACAGCGAGCAGCAGCGCGAAGAGCGCAAGCAGCAATTTCGCCAAGATGTTCTTGAGAAGCGCAAAGAAATGCTCACCAAGTGGCAAGATAGGAAACAGGAAATCAAGGATAAACTTAAAGAAGGTCAGGACCGGATAAAATCCGATCTGGAGTTCCATCGCACTAAAGAAGAGGAGGTACACGCAAGTACTACGGTTGTAACGAGTACGCCTGTTTCCGAGAATGAATCAGGGAATGGATTTTTCTCTGTGATTAAGCAGAAGGCGCAGGACTTTGCGCATGCGTTTTCGCTTAAACATTTATTTGGGAATTGACTGATCTCTAGTGCCGTTTTTTACCCCATCCCAACAGAAGTATATGTGGACTAATCATGCGCATCATAAGATGCGCCATTATCGTCTTACGGAGTCGCGTATTAAGCGGATCATTCGCCATCCGACGCGAACGGAAGAAGGCGTAATTGAAAATGGAATTGCCTGCATGCAGCCCGCAGGAGGAAAGAATTATTCCGAGATCTGGGCAATGTATGTTCTTTCCGGAGACGAGACAAATCGGCAGCTGAAAGTGATTACCTGCTGGCGGTATCCGGGCAAAAGTTCTGCCCGCGATCCGATTCCGTCTGAGATATTAAGGGAGATTCAAATGCTTTTGTGAGTGCGGATATCGGATTTATTGTTCGAGCCTGTCGAGAACACACATTGAGTTATATAAAAATATATGTACCTTCTCGACAAGCTCGAAGAATATTATTTTTAAATTAGATTATGCTCATCAAACCGATTAAAACTAAAAAATTTATTCCCCCGAAGGATGATATATTTGCCGCAATCAGAAGTGCGGTTAAAAAAATTCCCGAGCGTTCGGTTCTTGCGGTTACGTCAAAGGTGGTGAGTATTCACGAGGGCAGATGCGTGCTGGCGGAGAGTGTTGCCGATAAAGACAAGCTTATTATGGCCGAAGCGGATTTTTATCTTCCGAGAGATGAAAAATCGCCGTGGGTCATGCATACGTTAACGAGTAATCTTTTTATTCCCACGGCGGGAATTGATGAATCCAATGCAAACGGCTTTTATATATTATGGCCGAAAGATCCGAAGCGCTCAGCGCGGGAATTGCATACATGGGTGCGTAAGACGTATGGTGTAAAAGATGTGGGCGTGATTATAACGGATTCGCATTCCATTCCATTGCGCCGCGGAGTGATGGGCATATCTCTTGCGCATTACGGCTTTGCGCCGTTGAATGATTATCGCGGCAAAAAGGATCTGTTTGGCCGTAATTTTCATGTATCGCAAACGAATGTTGCTGACGGGCTCGCAAGCGCTGCGGTGCTTGCGATGGGAGAGGGATCGGAACAAACGCCGTTAGCGCTTATGACGGATGTTGAGTTTGTAACATTTGAATCAAAGCCGAGCAGATCAAAAAAACAATTTTCTTCATTTGAAATACCGATAGAACAGGATATGTACGCTCCGTTTTTTGCGCGCATGAAGTGGCGGAAAGGAGGATCGGGGGAGAAAACAAAATAATTACGCAGTATAATTTTACAACTTATATATGAATATGCTTTCAAAAGAAAAATGTATTCCCTGCGAAGGGAATGTGGATCCTATGACTTCCGTCGAAGTAGACGCCCTTATGCCGGATGTGGAGGGGTGGCAGCAGGAGGATGGTAAAAAAATCTGGAAGGAGTTTGTGTTCAAAAACTTCGTGCAGGCGGTGGATTTTATTAATCGTATCGCCGATGTTGCGGAACTTGAAGATCATCATCCGGATTTGATGCTTCATGATTATAAATTTGTCCGCGTGGAGCTTATGACGCATGCGATCAAGGGACTTTCGCGCAATGATTTCATACTTGCGGCAAAAATAAATGAAATTGCTTAACGCGCAATAATTTTTTGTTTTGTGCGGATAATGCGTCCCGTATATGGGACACGTTTTTCTCTATTTAAATTATCAAGGAGTTTGGTGAATAATGCATATGTACGCCTCTTCTCTGTCATTCCCGCGAAGGCGGGAATCCAGTCTTAATAGCTAGAGGACTGGATTCCCGATCGAGTCGGGAATGACAGAGGGGAGGTATTATTCACCAAACTACAGATTTATTTGCATAATTTAAAAAATATGATATAGTAAATTACTTTTAGAGCTTGTCTACGTCTCTAAATTTGGTCTTTGTCATCGAAATAGCCATGAAGTAAATGGCACCAATCGAAAACGGAAGAAGGATGAAAAGCCATGGGACCACAGATTATCGTCGTTGATTTAGGCGGCCAGTATACGCGGCTGATTGCAAGAAAGATTCGGGAGTTGGGGGTACGTTCGGTTGTTCTCTCTGCGGAGGCGGCTGGAGAAGCGCTCGCTTCCTGCAAGCCGAAAGGCATTATTCTTTCCGGCGGATGGGCAAGTGTTCGTGATACGGATGATGCACCTGATGTTCCCGAAGCAATTCTCACTGCGGGTATTCCGGTGCTCGGCGTATGTCTTGGTATGCAATGGCTCGCTAAGAAACTGGGCGGCGTGGTGGAGTCTTGGGCCAGTCAGCGGGAATATGGCGTATATGATTTTAAATGCATGGTCGCTTCTGATCCGCTGTTTCAAGGTGTTCCCGAAAAAAGTTTAGTCCGTTTAAGCCACGGAGACAGTGTGACCGTGCTTCCTGTTGGCGCATACAGAAGCGGAATGACGAAAGACTGCGGTATTGCCTCATTTACTATTCCCGACAAGCAGATTTTTGCGGTGCAGTTTCATCCTGAATGTACCGAAACGGATCACGGATCGCAGATGCTTAAGAACTTTCTTGAGATATGCGGCGCGGTTCCGGATTGGAATCCGGAATGTCTGGTAGCGCAGATCAGATCCGAAGTGCTTGCGGCAGTACCCAAAGGGGCAAAGCTTATTCACTTATTTTCTGGTGGCGTTGACTCGACGGTGATTGCCAAACTTCTAGAGCCTGTGTTTCAAGATCGTCTCGTATGCGCGTTTATTGATACGGGCAGTTTGCGCGAAGGCGAGTTCATGGAAGTTCGGCGCAATGCGGTAGCTGCCGGCTGCTCTCTTCATTACTTTGAAGCAAAGCGGGAGTTTGTGGCGGTAATGAGCGGCCTTATTGATGGGGAGGCGAGACGTATTGCCTTCCAAGAGATGTATCGAAATAAAATGGAAGAGTTCAAGGATATTTTCAAGACTCAATACGCGACACAAGGTACGCTCGCTACCGATCTGATTGAGTCAGGACAAGAGGGTGGTGCGGCTCTCATCAAGACGCATCATAATGCAGGTGTTGATAGCATTAACCCGTTGCGCAGTCTTTTCAAAGATGAGGTGCGCGACGTGGCGCGGTTTCTCGGTCTTCCTGATTTTGTGTCAGAGCGAATGCCGTTTCCGGGTCCGGGACTTTTTGTCCGTATAGTGGGGATTCCGGCGACCGAAGAAACATTGAATATCGTGCGTTCTGCCGATGCGTGCAGCCGTGGGATTATTCGTGCAGCTGGCATAGAGCATGAAATCTCGCAGCTCGTAGTGGCCCTCGTCGGTGTGCCGACAACCGGTGTAAAAGGCGATGCCCGCAGCGTCGGGTACGCCATCGTAGTACGCGCGGTGCGTAGCGTTGATTTTATGACCGCAAGGGGATATGAACTTCCTTCGGGTGTACGGCGTTCTCTTATTACTGCGCTTACGCGCGATCCCCAGATTGTGCGCGTGTGGTTTGACGAGGGAGATAAGCCCTGCGCTACGATTGAGCTGATGTAGTAAGAGAAGTTAATAAAGCCCCGCGCAGCACTTTATGCGCTGGGCTTTTATAATTGTTAGCGAGGAGCAAAGTGCAAGCTTGCTTGCACTTTGTCCGAGCGACGTAATTTGAAACTTGTTTATATTAAGGATGCCCGAAAGCCATGGCATGTACGGACTATTGCTTTTCTATAAAAAATATTGTATAATTTTTTACGATATATATAATCGTTCGTTTCAAACTATTAGCCGTGAGGACTGATGCGTGATTGATCAGGAATTGATGCAATCTTTTTGGCGAGATGCTGTGTCGGCTGATCAGTGGGAATATGCGGCGGGAACATTGCCGGTCATTATTTCAATGAGCGAGGCAATGAAAGAGCTTGGAAGGATTATCGCATCCGTTGCAAGAGCGCCGAGTACGGTGCTTCTTCTGGGCGAATCGGGGACGGGTAAGGATTTGATCGTGCGCGCAATCCATGCGTTGAGTCCGAGAGCCGGTAAAAATTACGTGGCGCTGAATTGCGCGGCGGTGACGGAAACGCTTTTTGAAAGCGAACTATTCGGTCATGAGCGCGGAGCATTCACCGGCGCCATTGAGCAAAAAAAGGGAGTGTGGGAGTCGGCAAACGGCGGTACGCTTTTTCTTGACGAGATAGCGGAGATGCCCCTTACCATGCAGGCCAAAGTGCTTCGTGTGCTTGAAAATGGAACTATTCGTCGCGTGGGGGGCGCGAAAGAGCTTGCCGTAGATGTGAGGATTGTGGCGGCAACTAACCGAGATCTTGGTGAAATGGTAGCCATGGGTTATTTTCGTAAAGATCTCTATTATCGAATCAATGTGGTTTCTCTCACTGTTCTGCCGCTTCGGGAGCGCAAAGAGGATATCCCGTTGCTGTTTGCTTATTTCCTCTCCAGCCTTGCGAAGAAATTGGGCAGAAATATTCCCAAGATCGGCCCGGGCATTCTTGAAGAATTGGTGCTTCATGATTGGCCGGGCAATATTCGCGAGTTGCAGAATGTGGTAGAGCGCGCCCTTGCGATCACGTGGGGCAGTAACGAGCTTGAGATGAAACATTTTGGCGTACCTTCCGATCGCTCTGTTTCGAGAACTCTTCACGAAATAGTACAAAGGTATGAGGCGGATGTGATCAGGCGCATGCTTTTGGAGTTAAATGGGAATCGTATAGCTGCGGCACAACGCCTTGGTCTTAGCCGCAATTCGTTGTTAGAGAAAATGAAGCGCTATGGCCTAGACAAGATGTTTCCTCCTTTTAATGCCAGAAAAAGATAATTACGCAATAAGTCTAAGGATGCGCGCTGTCCGCAGGATGGCTGTCGTGCAGGCGTCCCGTGAAGGAAACCATCGTTGCGGTGCGTATTATTTCAGCACTTTCTTTTTAAGGAGGTGCTGATTTTATAATTCCTAGTGAGTCCTATAATGAAAATTTATTTTCATTATAGGCGAGAGACGGAATTTCAAACTTGTTTATAATTCCTAGTGAGGAGCAAAGTGAAAGCTCGCTTTTCACTTTGCTCCGAACGACGTAATTTCAAGCGATTCACGTTTTCGTGATATCGCTTATATTTTAAGGGCTTGCCAGACAAGTGCTGATCTGGTATTTTGATGTATACATTGATATTCTTATTTGGCTATTAATTATTTTTTTATGGCTACTAGCGTACAGCAAAAAAAATCATTGCGGCCCGCCGCCGCGCGACGTGTGGTTTTGGGATTATTTGCATTAGGACTGGTATTGGGAGCATTTGCTAATCCGTCGATTGTTGATCGGGGAGTTGATAAAGCGGGACTTCGTAAGTTTGTTCCGTTTCATTTGGCACAGACAAAATTTAATTTTCCGTTTCACTTGGGTCTTGATATCCAAGGAGGAACTCACTTGGTGTATCGTGCGGACATGAGCGCAATTCCTGCAGGCCAGCAGTCCGACTCTATGGATTCGCTTCGCGATGTAGTAGAACGCCGCATTAACCTCTTTGGTGTGGCAGAGCCGCTTGTTCAGGTGGAAAAATCTGCAGGCCAATGGCAGCTCGTAGTGGAACTCGCGGGTATTCGCGATATTAATACCGCGATTCGTCTGATTGGGGAAACACCGGCTTTGGATTTCCGCGAAGCACGCCAGGCAGCAGAGCGTGATGCCATTTTGGCTGCGCAGAAAAATAAACAGCGGACGGGTGAAGATCCGTATTTTGTTCCGACCCAGCTTACGGGACGCTATGTAAAAGGAGCATCGTTGAGCTTTAACTCCACATCGGCAGAGCCCCAGATTGATCTTGAACTTACTTCTGAAGGAGCAACGCTTTTCGGTCAAATTACGAAACGCAATGTAGGCAAACAGCTTGCCATCTATCTTGATGGCGCACCGATTTCAGCTCCCGTGGTGCGGGAGGAAATTACCGGAGGCAAGGCGACGATCAGCGGCAATTTTACTCCGGAAGCTGCAAAAGAATTGGTGGGAAGATTGAATGCAGGCGCGTTGCCCGTACCCATTACGTTGATTGCCCAGCAGTCAGTGGGCGCATCGCTTGGACAGGAATCTCTTGACCGAAGCTTATTTGCAGGTCTCATCGGTTTCTTGGCAGTAGTAGTCTTTATGATCATCTGGTATCGCGTACCGGGCGTGATGGCGGTTTTAGCCCTTCTTCTTTATATCGCGATCAGCTTGGCCGTATTTAAACTTGTTCCCGTGACGCTTACAGTGGCAGGAATTGCGGGTGTCATCCTTTCTATTGGTATGGCGGTGGATGCAAATATTCTTATATTCGAGCGCATGAAAGAAGAGCTGCACCGCGGAAAGCAGTTTGAAGAAGGAGTGCGCGAGGGATTTGCCCGCGCATGGACATCGATCCGTGATTCCAACGTATCAAGCTTGATCACGGCAGCGATTCTCTATTGGTTTGGATCAAGCATGGTGCGAGGTTTTGCCCTTACTCTTGGTATCGGTATTTTAATATCCATGTTTTCAGCAATTACGGTAACACGCAGCTTGCTTATTGCAGTGATGACGAAAAAAATGGAGAAGCGGCGATCTTTATTCATGAGCGGTTGGAGTAAATAAAGAATTATATATGAATATCATTGGACATAAATATGTATATCTGACGTTTTCCGGCATTTTGCTGCTTGCAAGTGTCATCGCATTGATGGTGTGGAAACTGAATGTCGGTATTGATTTTACCGGCGGGTCGGTCATGGAACTTGAGTTTACTCAAGGTACGGTGCCGACAACTGATAGCGTGAAGCAAGTATTAGCACCTTTGAATTTGGGCGACATGATAATTCAGCCGATAGGCGAAAGGGGCATGATGCTTCGATTCCGCGATGTGGATGAGGCGACTCATCAGCACATGTTGAGCGCACTGGGAGATCTTAAGGGTCCGAAAGAAACTGTTGAGCGCAGATTCGATACTATCGGACCTATCGTGGGTAAAGAATTGCGCACGCAATCTTTCATTGCTATCGGACTTACGGCGCTCGGTATTGTGCTTTATCTTGCATGGGCATTTCGCCGCGTTTCAAAACCGGTTGCGTCATGGAAGTACGGCGTGATTGCGGTGAGCGCATTTATCCATGACGTAACTATTCCGGTGGGCGTATTCGCTTTTCTCGGACATTTCTATGGGGTTTCAGTAGATGCGCTTTTCATTACTGCCCTTCTTACTGTTATGGGTTTCTCGGTGCACGATACGATCGTGATCTTTGACCGTATTCGCGAAAATCTTGCCAAGCTTAAATACCCGGAGCCGTATGAGGTGACAGTAAACCGCAGTGTAAATGAGACCATTTCACGCTCGATCAATACCTCGTTTACGGTGCTTATGGTGTTGCTTGCCATCTTCTTTTTTGGAGGTGTTACGACCAAATACTTCTCTCTTGCCTTGATCGTAGGTATTATTTTCGGTACGTATTCGTCGATTTTTGTGGCAAGCCCGTTATTGGTTATCTGGGAGAAGGCTCAACGGAAGAAAAGGTAAGTAAACGGCTGGAATCAGCTGTTTGCATGTGGACAACGATTTGACAAAAAATTCAAGTTATATTACTCTGAATATATACAATTTTTACCAATCATCTAATTTAATTCATGTCCCAATCTATTCTTCCCATAGCGCCTCAAGAGGCAACAAAAGTAATTCTTAAGAACCTCCCAAGCCGACGCATGCGAGATGTTATTGAGAAGCGTTTTGGTTTGCGCGGGGGAAGCGCTCATACGCTTCAGGCTATCGGAAAAGAATATAAGATCACACGCGAGCGCGTGCGTCAGATCGAATATGATGCTCTCAAGCAGCTTCGCAAAGAAGAGCATTTGCAAGACATAGCTCCGGTCTTCCAGGCCGTGAAGGCTCATATGGTATCTCACGGAGGCGTGATGGCAGAACATCAGCTTATGGCTGATCTTTGTGAGAATCGTTATCATTCTCATGTAGCTCTCTTGCTCGATATCGGTCCTGAATTTCACCGTATGCCGGAAGGGGACAATTTTCATCAGCGATGGGCAGTGAATAAAGAAATGGCCGCATCAGCGGAAAAAGTGCTTGGAACAGTTACCAAAGACTTGGAAAATGAAAAGCGCACGGTATCAGCAGACGAATTGCACTCAATGGTGGTGCGCGCAGCCAAAGATGTTCACGGAACAGCGCCGGAAGATCATGTAGTCAAAACGCTTCTTGCAAGCTCAAAGGCGATCCGCAAGAATCCGTATGGCGAATTCGGACTTACCTGGTGGCCGTCGATCAGCCCTTCAGGAGTAAAAGACAAGGCGTATGTGGCAATTGCAAAAGCTGCAAAGCCCCTTCACTTCCGCGAAGTTGCCGATGTTATCAACAAAGCCGGCTGGTCAAAGAAAAAAGCTCATCCCCAGACTGTTCACAACGAACTCATCAAGGATAAGCGCTTTGTACTCGTAGGCCGCGGTCTCTATGCGCTCAAAGAATGGGGCTATGAGCCGGGAGCGGTACGCGATGTTATCGTCTCGGTGCTCCGCGAAGCTCGCAAGGCTCTTACCAAAGACGAGATCGTAACGCTTGCTACCAAGAAACGACTGGTAAAAGTTCCAACTATTCTCTTGAATCTCCAGAACAAAAAACTCTTCAAGCGCCTCGGTGACGGCACCTATACGCTTGCATAATATAAAAACATCCTGCTATTACAGCAGGATGTTTTTTGTTACGATTTTTTGTTTTTCCTATGGTGTCATTCCCGCGAAGGCGGGGATCCAGTCTTTGTTAAAGTGAATATCACAACTCAACGTAGGTTCCTTCCATGGATGTATGATACTGGATTCCCGCCTTCGCGGGAATGACAAAGAGGGGTGGTATGATGGGGTTATATTTTCCCCCCTCGTATTGTCTTGTCCGAGTTTTTTCAGTAAAATAACTATATGGGACTTAATCCGATTTTAGATATCTTCAACGGAGTGCAGACATTTCTCTCGTATGCGGGATATGTGGCTCCTTTTATTCTGCTTTTGATACTTCTGGTCGTAGTGCCGCAACTTTGGCTTGCCTATGTGCGGGCATATTACTTCAAAAGCCAGAAGTATATCTTGCTTGAACTGCGCCCTCCGCGTGAAGTGCGCAAAACCCCTAAAGCAATGGAGCAGGTATTTACGGCGATTTACGCGCTAAAAAGCGGCCCGACGCTTGCCGTATTGGGGGCACGATTGAATGAAAAATGGTGGAACGGAGAAATAATGCTTCACTACGGCGCGGAAATTGTGAGCTTTGGCGGAGAAACTCACTTTTATATGTGGATTCCGGAAAAGCACCGCAATATCATTGAGGCCGCACTTTACTCGCACTATCCCGATTTGGATATTAAAGAAGCGGAGGATTATATAGACCGAGTGCCAAAAACATTCGCAGATTTGAAGCAGAAAGGATATGAAGTATTTGGTACGGAGTTTTATCTTGGAGCAAGCAGAAAAATTTCAGATGCGCCATCCGAGTATGATGTAATTCCGATCCGCACTTTTTTTGACTTTGAGGCCGTGGCTGAAGAAAAAGAGCTTGATCCGATATCAGGCGTGATGGAGGTGATGGGTAAGATTCGCCCGCAGGATACGTTGTGGCTGCAGATCCTTTTTGAGCCGCTTGATCCAGACGAAAAAGAGCCGGAAGCACTTTTAAAAGAAGGAACGGCTAAGCTAGGAGAGCTAAAGGCAAGGGCACGTTCGGTTAAAAATCCAGTAACTCTGGAGGTACATATGGTAATGCCAAGTCCCGGAGAGACCGAGCTTATGCGCGCGATCGAGCGCAAACTCTCTAAACCTATATTTAAAACAGTCTTGAGGGCGGTATATATCGGTCCCAAAGAAGGATTTAGCGCTAACTTCGGACAGCGAGGCTTACTGTCTGCGCTGAATCAATACAGCTCGGAAGCCTATAATACCTTCAAGAATAATCCTATGGCATGGACGCGTGCGAATATGTGGTATTCGCCTTATATTTTTCCGGTAAAGCGGGGACTTGCTCGCAAGGAGCGCATTATGAAGTACTATCGCACGCGTAAGATTTATAATGAAAGCACTATGGCGAAATTGCTTCAGTTTCAAATCACCAACTACGGGTCTTCAGGAAAGACGAGCCATCTTAACGCGGAAGAGCTTGGTACGTTGTTCCATCTTCCGACCGTACTCGTGCTTACGGCCCCGACATTCCAGACAGAAGGTGCCCGCAAAGTCGGTCCTCCTGCAGGTCTTCCTATTTACGGCGAGAAAGAACACAACTTACCGGGGATAGATTAGTTCTTTGTTTTCTATGATCAAAGACGGGAAACTTCATCTTGCGAAATATGCCCCGCCGCCAGTCGGTTTGCCTGTGTATCAGCAGGTTGATCCGCGTGATGTTTCTTTTATCGGGCGTACGAACTACGAGGCTCCGGGAGAGTCGAATCAGTTTATATTTGGCATCAAGCGCAAAGACCGCAAACGCCATCTCTATATCGTAGGAAAGACAGGAGTGGGGAAATCAAAGATGGTGGAGCTTTTGATGCGCCAGGACGTCACGTACGGACATGGATTTTGTTTGATTGATCCTCAAGGAAAGCTGGTGCAATCCATGCTTGATTTTATTCCGGAGGAGCGAATGCGCGATGTAATAGTACTTGATCCCACGGACGGCGATTTTCCCGTGTCATTTAATCCATTTGCGAACGTACCGGCAGATGTGCGCCATCATGTGGTACAGGGAATGGTGGAAGCAATGGCGCAGCAATTCGGCGCTTCGTGGTCGCATCGCATTGAACATGTACTGCGTTTAACATTGCTTGCCCTTCTTGATTATCCGGAGGCAACCTTGCATGGTGTTATTTCTCTTCTTACCGATGCACCTTTTCGCAGTCGCATCATCGCGCATATCTCCGATGATATGGTAAAGCGATTTTTTGAAGCGGAGTTTGATGATTGGGCATTGAAGTTTGAGGCAGATGCCATTATGCCTATCGTAAATCATCTTTCTAAATTTCTTGCAATTCCGTCGATTCGGAGTATATTCGTCCAAAAGGAGAATAAGATCGATCTGGATGACATTATTGCACATAAAAAGATTTTGCTTGTGAGTCTCGCGAAAGGAAAGATAGGGGATCAGAACGGCAATTTCTTAGGCGCGCTTGTGATGAATAAATTGCGCCAGGCGGGCATGGCTCGCCGTGACCTTCCTGATGAATCGCGCAAAGATTTCAATGTATATCTTTATGAATTCCACTCGCTGATGTTCGGATCGTTCATGAATCTTTTCTCCGAGGCGCGCGGGTATGGATTTTGCATTACGGCAGCGCATCAGTATGTCGCACAGTTGGATCCTGGCGCATTTTCAAATGTATTGGGAAATGCAGGCACTATAATTGTCTTTCGGGTCGGGGGCGAGGATGCGGAAAAATTGGAGCCGGAAATGAATCCAGTGTTCAAGGCAAAGGATATGATCAATTTGGCTACGAGGGAGTTTTACATCAAGCAGATAATTGACGGCGAGGCGTATGATCCGTTTTCCGCAGAAACTCTCAATGTGCTTCCGCCGCCGTATGCGTCGAGGAGAACTAATATAATTGAAATGTCGCGCAGCGCTTATGCAATGCCTTTGGGTAAGGTAAGAGAGCTTTATTATGGAGCATAATGGACGAAATCATGGTATATCCTCCTTCGCCAAGGCTTCGGAGGATTATTCTCCTTCGGTGAAGGAGAATAAAAAGGTAATGGTATTCGGCGTATTCGACCGGTTGCATCCCGGTCATTGTTCGTTTTTGGAGCAGGCATCCCGCCATGGCAATGAGGTAATTGCCGTTGTTACGCGAGATGAGGTTGTGCGTGAGCTTAAGAAAAAAACGCCTACGCAGGGAGAAGATGAGCGTACGGCGATGGTTCGGGGAGTGTCTTATGTGGCGCGAGCGGTTCTGGGAGACGCGATACTCGGATCATATGATGTGCTCCGTGAGCACAAACCCGATATTATTTGTTTGGGATATGACCAGAATGGACTTGCTCAAGATTTGCGTTTTCGTATGGCGGAGGGCTTAATCCCTTCTATAGAACTTAGCATAATGGAGGCGCATAAGCCTGAATTCCTCCACACGTCGCTATTGACAAATATGTAATAAAATGTTATAGTTTATTTACTATCAACATACATACGAGGAGTATATTATGTTTAAACGCGGGGATAAAGTAAAAGTTGGTAATGATCCCGAAGCGCCGTATATCCTGCAGCAACTTTCTCTAGATGAGGTCTATGTTGTAGAGGAGGTGCAGACTGACTGGTATCCTGCAGACGAAGAAACAGGGATGCCGGAGGGGAATCATACCGTTGTCTGCCTTCAGGAGAAAGTGTCCGAGAAATGGGAGACAGTTGTGCGTGAGTTGTACACAACAAAGTGGTATGATGCTACGTGGTTCGTATCCGCGAATGTATAAACTCCGAGCCAGTGTTTTTTATGATTCAAATATAGTTATTAACGAGCTCATCCAAGTTGATGAGCTCGTGTTTTTTTGTTTTTTGACAGCTGTGATATAATAAATCTAATGAGGAATATAGTGTACTTCTCGACTTCGTCCCGCGAAGCGCGGGACTGCGCCTGCCTACCGGCAGGCAGGCTCGAAGAGTACTATCTTTTAATGGCAAATCCCCAAGATGAAGAAGTGACGTATATCGGCAAATGCAACTTCCGAGGAGGCGAGCGGGTATTTGGTATTAAAAAAAAGGACCGCAGGCAGCACATGTATGTTATCGGAAAGACGGGTGTGGGAAAAAGCGTACTCTTAAAGAACATGGCTCTGCAAGATATCCGCGCCGGACGGGGTATTGGTATTGTCGATCCGCACGGCGAGTTCGTGGAAGAAGTGCTTGAGCAGATTCCCGCCAGCCGGATCAATGATGTGGTGTATTTCAACCCAGTGGATGCGGACTATCCGATCGGATTTAACATTCTTGAGGTGCCGGATGTGAGATATAAGCATTTGGTGGTATCTGACCTCTTGGGTATTTTTACCAAAATCTGGGCAAATGTATGGTCTGCCCGCATGGAGTACATTTTGCAAAATTGCATCTTGGCTCTTATCGATACGCCGGGAACCACGCTTTTGGGAATCCCGCGTATTTTGGTAGAAAAAGAATATAGAGATAAGATCGTCGCCAATGTCCAAGACCCGGTAGTGCGGTCTTTTTGGACGCAGGAATATGAGACATGGCGCGATCAGTTCCGCAATGAAGCTATTGTGCCGATCCAAAATAAAGTCGGTCAGTTTTTGAATACCGGCTTCGTGCGCAATATTGTAGGTCAGCCCGTATCTACGATCAATATTCCCGAGATAATGAACAGCGGAAAGATTCTTTTGGTAAACGTATCAAAAGGACGCATCGGAGAAGACAATGCAGCGCTGCTCGGTGCTATGATTATTACCAAAATCCAGCTGGCGGCGATGGAACGCGTGCGTATTCCCGAAGATGAGCGTAAGGATTTCTATCTGTATGTAGATGAGTTTCAGAACTTTTCAACAGATTCATTTGCCGCTATTTTATCCGAAGCCCGCAAATATCGGCTTAATCTTTTTATTGCCCATCAGTATGTCGGGCAGCTGGTTACCGATGTTTCGACCAAAGTGCGGGACGCGGTGTTCGGCAACGTCGGCACCATGATCTGTTTTCGCGTGGGTGCGACAGACGCGGAATTTTTGGAAAAAGAATTTGAACCGGAATTCCTGCCCCAGGATCTCATCAATCTTCCGAACTATACTATTTATTTGAAGCTCATGGTGGACGGTGTTACCTCGCGTCCTTTTTCAGCAGGCACACTGGCTCCGCTCAAATATGAGATTGAGCCCGATATCCGTAATCGTATTATTGATGCATCGCGGAGACAATATTCCAATCCTCGTGAGGAGGTTGAGCGGCAAATTACCGAAGCAAGCGGCGGCGGTTTTAGCCAAACTCAAGGAGCGCCGAGAGCGATGGGAGGAGGAGGCGGATCGCAATCAAGAGGAGGGGGCGGTGGAAATTACGGATCGTCCGGAGGAGGATCTCGCGGCGGCGGAGGGGGAAACTTCCCTCCAAGCGGCGGCGGTAGTTCTTCCATGACAGCAGCTGCGGGAGCGCCTGTGCAAAGAACGGCAGGGGGTGCGGAGCTTTTTGAAGCGCAGTGTTGGAACTGCGGAAAGATGACGCAAGTGCCGTTTAAACCCGATAGCAAGCGTCCGGTGTATTGCCTAAGTTGTCTGAAACAAATTGAAGAAGGAAAGTTAATTCCGTTGCCCGATCGTATGCCGAGCGCGGCTAAAGCCCGCTACGGATCTACGCTTGGCGATCTGGGAATTGAATTTGAATCCAAGAAACCTACTGAAGCGCGTCCGGCGCAAGCTGTAGGGGAGCAAACAGAACGTCCGCAGCAGCGGACGGATGAAAGAAGTTTTCGTGATCGACCGCAGGAACCGCGCAGGCAAGATAATCGTGATCAACGATCTGATTCAGGTCCTATGCGTCCGCGTCCTAGAGCGTCCGTGGAGACGCACGGAGTAGCTCAGGACACGTCGCCTCGCGGACAAGAACAGCGCAGACCTGCGATGAATCCCGATCGCGAACGCACAACCCAACGTATGCAACACGGATCGGAGCAGGATAATCGACGTGCGGATGAAGGTAGGCAAGAACTACGAAATGCTCTGCCGTTAAGCGGAGTCAGGTCCCGTCCGATTGTGCGTGTTCCTCAAGGAAGCGTAAAGATGTCACTCCAGTCTCTTAAATCTTCAGAAAAAGAAAAAACATTGCCCGACGGCATGTCTTCAAAGAAAGATGTAGTCCGCGAGCCTGCTTCCTTGCGAGCGCAAAAAGAAGTGAATACGTCGGATCTGCGCAGTATATTGAGCGGGATCATGAATGAAAGAAGGAACGTTAAACCGGATCCTCGCGTTGAGGTGCCGGTTGGACAGTCTGAATCCGTTATGCCTGAAAAGATGGAGAGTGAAAAGCCGTCTGAATCTGGGGTTCTGAAGCCCGGCGATACGATTAAGTTCTAAATGCGTTTAATTTAAAGCGTAGCGCGTAAGCGAAGCATATCAATAATTGATATGTATACAATTCCCTTCCTCTCTCTGTCATTCCCGATCAAGTCGGGAATGACAAATACGCGAACAAGCATGGCGGCCAACGCCTCCAAGATAAAAGTCACCAGCAACGCTGGTGGCTTTTATTTCCGCCTTAGTTATGAAGCTTTTTCAACGCGCTCTACATATGTGCCGGTTTCCGTATTAATACGGACGATGTCGCCGGTGTTGATAATGCGATAGTAAGGGTCGTCGCTGTATCCAACCCCTGCTGACAGTGCCCGTAATTCCCGGATCGGGAGATGTGCGAGGTTGTTGGGGTGAATCCCCCCCATCGATAACGCTGGTGCTTGTTGACAGAAATGTAATAAATATGTTATTGTTTTTTTAGTATAGTTGTAACGTATTTGACTCACCCAAAGGAGTGAAGATGATAGAAGTTATTTTTGATGTTGTCGAAATGCTCAAGGCGTTTCCGTTTTTTGAAGGATCACATATTGGATTGACTGTCATAATGGCGCTAGCGTTGGCTATAGTCAATCTTATCGCCATGATATTTTGGGGTGATAAAGGATATGAAAATTTCATAAAAGAGCCGCCGGAAGTTTCAGACGATGTCGCAGGGTGGACAGTTCGGAGAGATTCATGGTGGGTACAATGGTATCACTATTTCTGGGACAGATGGCCTCGAGATATTTGCAGCTATTTCTGGCTGTCTCTCGTTCTTGGGGTGCTGACCGTGCTTGATGCTGGTTTTCTCCTCATGCTATTCCTTTGTGTGATCAGTATATTTGCTTGGATCATCAAGGGAATCGCAGTGTTCATATTGTTACTGCCCATTGCATTCAGAGGATTTCCTGCGTTTCTGATGATGTCTCTTCAAGGCACGGGAAATGTCATCGTCTATGTAGGGACAGTTCCGGCAACATATAAATTTGGAGCGGGTATACTCCTTGTTATTCTTGCCCGCATGTTTTTGAAATCGAATGCGTGTAAAGTAACGCGTTTGCGTATGAAGGCATGGAAAGAAAGACGTTGCCTGCTCATCCGCGTTAAATAGTAGAGGTTTCTATGAAAAAACTGGCTAAGTTCATGTAACTAGCCAGTTTTATAATTCTTGATAATATCATTTATGCTTTTTCCACGCGCTCTACATATGTGCCGGTTTCCGTATTAATACGGACAATGTCGCCGGTATTGATGAACGGAGGGGCCTGGATGACGGCACCAGTCTCAAGTGTAACTGATTTGGTGCCCTGGGTTGCTCGGTCGCCTTGTACACCCGGAGCCGCTTCGGTGACAATAAGGTCCATTTTAATAGGAAGCACGAAGTTGAGAATCTTTTCATCAAAGAAGAGGGCGGTGATCACCGTATCTTTCTTGAGCCACTTCTTGTTGTCGCCAACCTGTTCTGCAGTCATAGTAAAGCGAGTTTGGCGGTTATCCGGGTCTATGAACACGAAGTCTCCGCGGTGCTCATAGAGAAACATGAGAGGCTTTTTGACTATGATCGCTTCCTCGAA